>ENA-OQIG01000146-OQIG01000146.1-human-gut-metagenome-genome-assembly--contig:-NODE-146-length-39737-cov-3.962383_pt1 | contig 39737 bp, 45 predicted proteins | sample MGYA00242576_ERZ504741 | MGnify/ENA primary metagenome ERZ504741 (study PRJEB26092, sample SAMD00036436) | human gut metagenome | host: Homo sapiens | study: EMG produced TPA metagenomics assembly of... | reverse complement strand
ATCTTAGGTTAAGCCGAGATGATGAATTACAGGGCGAAAGTTCCAGCATTACCACACAAAGAAGTATGTTGCGTCTATATGCAAAAGAACATCATTTGAATGTGATTGATGAATATATTGATGACGGATGGTCGGGAACAAATTTGAAAGACCGAGTTTTCAAAGAATGATTGAGGATATAGAGGCAGGAAAAATCAACTGTGTTGTAACAAAAGACTTATCACGACTTGGTAGAAACTATATTATGACAGGACAATATACAGAATTGTATTTTCCTAGCCATAATGTCCGTTACATAGCGATTGACGACGGTGTGGACAGCGAAAAAGGCGAAAGTGAGATTGCACCATTTAAGAACATCATCAATGAATGGGTAGCAAGAGATACGAGCCGTAAAGTGAAATCAGCCTTTAAGACGAAATTTGTAGAGGGTGCGTATTATGGGGCTTATGCTCCGTTAGGATATAAGAAACACCCCGACATCAAAGGGAAACTGTTGGTTGATGAGGAAACAAAATGGATTGTTGAAAAAATCTTTTCCCTAGCCTATCAAGGTTACGGAAGTGCAAAAATCACAAAAATACTGCGAGAAGAAAAAGTCCCAACAGCGTCTTGGTTGAATTTTACAAGGTACGGTACTTTTGCTCATATCTTTGAGGGAAAGCCCGAAAGCAAGCGTTATGAGTGGACGATTGCTCATGTAAAGGCGATATTGAAAAGTGAAGTCTATATCGGAAACAGCGTTCATAATCGACAATCAACCGTTTCTTTCAAAAGCAAGAAGAAAGTACGAAAGCCCGAAAGCGAATGGTTTCGAGTAGAAAATACCCACGAACCGATTATTGACAAGGAAGTGTTCTATCGTGTGCAGGAGCAGATAAAATCAAGGCGTAGACAGACAAAGGAAAAGGCAACGCCGATATTTGCAGGGCTTGTCAAGTGTGCGGATTGTGGCTGGTCTATGAGATTTGCGACAAACAAGGCGAATAAAACCCCATATAGTTATTATGCTTGCAGTTATTACGGGCAGTTTGGCAAAGGTAATTGTTCTATGCACTATATCCGCTATGACGTGCTGTATCAAGCCGTATTGGAACGCTTGCAGTATTGGGCTAAGGCAGTACAGCAGGACGAAGAAAAGGTATTGAACAAAATACAGAAAGTCGGCAATGCAGAGCGAATACGGGAAAAGAAGAAAAAGGCAAGTGCTTGAAGAAAGCCGAGAACCGACAAAATGAGATTGACCGTTTATTTGCGAAAATGTATGAAGATAGAGCCTGTGAGAAGATAACGGAACGAAACTTCATCATGTTGTCGGGGAAATATCAAAAAGAGCAGATAGAACTGGAACAGCAGATAACCAACCTAAGAGAAGAATTAAGTAAAATGGAACAGGATATGATAGGTGCTGAAAAGTGGATTGAGTTAATCAAGGAGTATTCCGTACCAAAGGAACTGACAGCACCGTTATTAAATGCAATGATAGAAAAAATCCTTATTCACGAAGCAACAACGAATGAGGACAATGAAAGAATACAGGAAATAGAGATATACTACCGATTTATTGGAAAAGTAGACTGATAAATAGGGTTCATATCTTTAACTAAGGGAAACTGGGGATGACCATCCGGAAAACCGGTGTGAACGGAAGCTGACTGTTGCAGCGAAAGTCCATGTAGATGAAATGGAAGAGGAAGAAGAACACGAAGAAACAAATGAGAACGGGGATGTGATTTCGGAGTGGACGATCACCACTACCACACGTATTACCCAGATTTACTGGGAGCGGGGAATGATAGAAAAAACACATCCGGATACCGGTGTGTCAGGAGGCTGATAGTAGGATGAAGGAGCATGTAGACAGACTGTTTGGAAAGCTGAGATCCTCTAAAGGTGAGACGCTGGCGGAACTTCTGGTATCTGTTCTTGTGATCGTTCTGGGACTTACCATGTTTGCTACGGCAATGATGAGTTCTAAAAAGATGCTGGTAAAAGGCGATGCTGTGATGCAGGCTTATTACACCCAGAGGAATATCCTGGAAGGGGAAGAGACAAAGGATGAACGCAACGGCAGGCTGATCCTGGAACAAAATGGTACAGGAACGGATTTGGGGCGTTCTGCCGGAAACGAGGGCGCAGGAAAGTACAGGATCGATCTGTATTCTGACCAGGAAGGTACAAAAACAGGACAGTATTTCCGCTATAGCAGGAAAAATTAAGAAGTAATAAGAAGTATTTATTGGAGCAGGAACATGAAAAGGAATGGGAATATGATGAGGGCATACAGAAAAATAAAATGTCATCTGAGATCACAGGCCGGTATGACGCTGACAGAAATGTTAGCGGCTGTACTGATCCTTTCCATGACTGCTACAGCTATTGGCGGCGGTGTGGCTGTAGTAAAAGAAGCATATAAGAAGACTACACAGAAGGCAGAAGCCCAGCAGGTCCTTGCTACTACGGCAGAACTGATCACTGATGTTTTATCCCAGGCACAGGAAGTGCGGACGGGCGGAACCAGTGGTCCGGAGTTTTATAACGGGGAAAACGGGATCTGGATGCGCCTTGGGGCAGTGCCTTATCAGGAAGCCGACGGGACACAGGAAGAAAATACGAATAAAGCCGGGATCTGCAAGGTTTTTATTGCCGATAACGGACAGGAAACAAGAGTGCCCCTTCTTTCAGACGGTGCTATGGCAAAACGGTTTTATACGGATTTTAATGTAGACCAGTACAGCTATGAAGATGGCTGTTTTACAGTAAAAGATATTAATGTATATTATAAGGCAGATGCAAAGCGGTCAGACAAGGTGCCAATGGCGCACCTGGATCAGCTGACAGTACACGCTGTAAATCTGGAAGGATTAAATTAGTTACAGTTTAACTGCAGCTGAGATGAAGCATAAATGAAGCGGTAAGAAAGACTGGATATTCTGCGGAGGATAGAGAAATGGAACGCACAACCTATATGCAGAAAAAAAGAAAAGGCGGTTTTACACTGGCGGAATTTCTGGTGGTCATAGCGATCACCACGATCCTTGCCGGTGTTTCTTTTGTTACAGCTATCCATTATCAAAGCCGTTTAAGACGTCTGGAAATGGACCAGACTGCAAAAGAGATTTTTCTGGCAGCCCAGAACCGGTTGAGCCTGGAAAAGGCCGGTGGAAGTCTGGAACGGCTTCTGGCAGAATATCCGGATCCGGAGGATCCTGACTCGGAGGATAAGCTGGGGCTTACTTTATCCTCAGGATCAGAGGAAAAACAGGGATTGTATTATATTCTGTATCAGCCGGGAGATGAGGGAAACAATGACACAGAAGATATCAGACAGCGTCTGCTTCCCTTTGGTTCCATTGATGAAACCGTCCGTACAGATGGAAGTTATGCGATTGGTTATAACCCGAAAGAGGGAACCGTAAGGGAAGTATGGTACTCAGACAAGTATGTATTTCAGGTGACAGACCTGGAAAGTGAAGAACTGGCCCAGGCTGCATTATCTGCAGATAAGAGAGAGAAGTATCATGGAGAAGCCATTGGATATTATAACGGGGAGTCCATGACAGACCCGGAAGTGATTCCGGATCCCAAGTTAAAGAAACCAACATTGAAGATATTTAACGGGGATGTTCTCTATGCGGAAGTAGATGATTATATGTCTCCCACTGCCCAGTATACAATGAGATTGTGGGTAGAAGGCATGTCCAGCGGCGCCAAAGGCTGGATTGACCTGATGGATTTCAGCCAGAGACAGAGAGTGATATCCATTGGAACCTCAGGAGTCTCTTATGTGATCTTAGATGATATCACATGGGAGGGGTTCCGTTTTGCCGGTCTGAGCCAGGACCTGAAACGTTCAGACGGAGGAAAGGAAGGAAAGCTGATCCCGGGAGAAGATCTACGGGTCTATGCGGAGGTTTCAAACAGCAACGGAAGTGTGATCAGTGAAATCAAAGAGTGCAACAGTATCTTCCAGGATATAACGGAAAATAAGGTGCTTGTTTCCAGTATCCGGCATCTGGAAAACCTGGATTACCGGATCTCCGGTTTTAAGCCTGAGGACAGTGGGGAAGCCATCGGATTGACCCCGGCAGAAGATGGATCCAATGGGTATGTGGTTTCCCAGCAGGAGGATCTTTCCTGGACAGATTTCAGAACAAATGTTGTAAATCAAATTCATATTAGCCATGGAGATAACCGGGTAGTAAGGGAAGCAGATAAACTTTCTGTTTGTTATGCAACGGGAAGCGGAACTTATACCTCCCTTAAATATACGCAGCCCGGCTGCTATGCTCCGGTAAACCCACAGTTTGTCATGTCTTATGAGGGAAATACGCATAAAATAAATGATCTTCTGGTGAATGTGAAGGGAGATACCCTGGCAGGCGGATGCTTTGGAAATGTTACAAAAGATCTGTATGTAAAAGACCTGAAGCTGGTGCGGCCGGATATAACCTCAGAAACCAGTGCAGGAGCGCTGGTGGGATTTGGTATAAATATACCTGACAGATATGGTGATCCTGTTAAACCGTTAAACATATCTGTAGAGAATGTTTTTGTACAGTATCCGAAGATCACGGCGACAGGGGAGAAGGATGCTGCCAGTGACACAGAAGTAGATGCGGGAGCCCTGGTGGGAGCTTTTAGCGGAACAGAACTTACCATCAGTAAGACCATGGCAGCGGATACCTACCGCACAAAAGTAGCAGCGGATGATGCAGAAGCTGAGAAAGATCTGGATACGGCAGTTGAAGCAACATACAGAATTCGGTCCCAGTATGGTGTTGCAGGGGGACTGGCAGGTTCTGTATCTGGAAAACTGACTGTTTCCGGTTGTGTTGCGTCTGTTTATGTAGATGGATATGACTTTGCAGGCGGCCTGGTAGGAAAAGTGGTTGATAATAAAGGAGATCAGCCGGCACGGATCGAAAACAGTTACGTAGGCGGTCATACATCAGCAGGAAAATTCCTGGTCCATCCGACTCCGGCAGAAGAAAACTTTGATACAACACAGGGACGTTATAATGTTATTTCCAGAGATACCATTGCAGGTGGTCTGGCTGCGATCCTGCCAAGTGGTAGCCAGGTGGAACGTACCTATGTATCAGCATCCGTTTATATGCATTCTGATGTTTATGGCACTGTACCGGCTGCTTCTGAGACCGATACTAAAATGAACAAGGCGAACGAGAAGCAGGATGAAGCCGCTTTTGTAACGGTTTATGGCGCATTGAATACGGGAAGCAGTGGCAAGGCTGCATCAGATGCCAGCTTCCGGTATTGCTACAGCTCATCCATGGTAAACGGAGCAAGGTCTGTATGTTATTCGGATACACTGAAAAATTATTTTGAGGAAAATTCTCAGGCAATATCCAAGAAAGCATTTCCTTACGATAAAACACTGACCAGTACCTATCCGATGCCAACTGTAGTCCAGCTGATCCAGGCAGATCTAACCACCCAAAACATGATCCAGGAAGACCAAAACAGCGACTCCACCCAGCCTAAACAGATCCCAAAGTTTGCCCGCGTCCACATCGGCGACTGGATGGAGCCGGAGAAGGAAGAGCCGGAGGAGACAGGAATGCAAGTGAATAACGGTAATAGACTATGGGTAGATTACGTGCTTGACATTCCAGACGATACTGGAACGGGAACAAATCAGGAGCCGCTGCAGGTAAGTTTTTCCATTAAAGGACAGAGCAATGGAAATACAGTCTATTATCTTGTGAAATTCTATCCGGATTTAAGCAAGATAATGTATATAGAGGAGATAGATGCGTCTAAGGTTGAGTTGGCATATAATGAAAAAAATACTTGGGGTTGGCCGGCATCGTGGACAGATATTGATAAATTATCAACGAAAAGGATTGAAGTAACAGAAACGGGAGAAAAACAGATAAAAGTAAGGTTATATCTGGATAATAAAGCGTTTGTCCGTTCAGGGTTCAAGTATTTATACTGGCAGGATAATTATATCAAAGCAGGAGACAATCTTGTAATACAGGCAAGTGATAAGCATGCGATCCCGGATGGTACAGATCCGATAGATGATAAAAATAACAGTTATTTTGACAAACTGATCTATGATGAAACCACAGGTACTTATACTGCAAAGGTTGCTAATTCCCGCCATCTGCTGAATTTGAATTTCTATGATAAAAATGATTTTAATATTACAAATGTAGAGCAGACGGATAATATTTTGTGGACGGATGATCCATCGGTTACTGCAAACACGGAAGCATATTGTAAAGAACTTTCGGAAGCTTATCCCGGTGTGGATGTTAAGATCTATGATGGATGGAGTCCAGGAAATGGTTTTACAAATCCGGGAAGTTTTAAAGCTATTGATAATACAACTATTCGTTCCTATGATGGAGGTGGACATACCATAGCGGGATTGCGGATCTTACCGCCATTGTCTGGTAATGAAAGTACGGCTCTTTTTGCTAAAAATGATCAGTTGACAGTGAAAAATCTGAATATCAAAGATCCATATATCCAGGGAGGCGCCTATGGTGCAGCAGTGCTCATAGATACAGCTGGAGAGATTAACGATTATAGTGATGTCAGAGATGGCACTTATCTGGATCTGGAGAATATCCGCGTTTATGGTGATGATATAAAACTGCAAGGATGGGGAGTTGGCGGAATTGCAGTAAATGTAGGTGTACAGAAAGTCACCATAAAAATGTTCATGTATATGGAAAAAATGTATTGATCGGTGGTGCCTCAACGGGATCAAATTATGGAGCAGGTGGTCTTGTAGGAAAAATAAAGGCGAAGGAATTAGAGGTTACAAACTGTTCATTTTCCGGTTATCTCAGTGGAAAACATTTTCAGCATGGAGCAGGCGGCTTGATCGGTAATCTGGATCTGTCTGGATATGTAAAAGGACCAGATAAGGAAATTCCATTGATCCAAAATTGCTATGTGGCAGGAAGAAATAATGATTATCCAGATATGACTGCAATCGGAGATGATGATCAATTTCATGCCCCTTATAATATTTCTGGTTACAGTAATGTAGGTGGTTTGATCGGAGAAGGAAAAGGTTGTTTGAAGATTGAAAACAGCTTTAGTATGGCAAATATATTCAGTTATATGAGAGGTAATGAAGGAAGTGCTGGTGGACTTGTTGGCAGATATGATAATTCCTCAGATCTGACCGTTGATACCTGTTATTTTGGAGGAAAGGTCAGCAGAGTAATGCAGGGAGCTGGAAATGATCCAGTCATTGGCTATCTCATCGGTCGCACCAACAAAACCGGAAGCGGTACCAGCGAAGCAACTGATGCAACCATTACCAACTGTGTGTATAGAGCCTGGGATACCAACGATGATCCAATTGGTAATATATGGGGTTCTGTAAGCGGTATTAAGTCAGTCCTAGACCAATTCCGTCTTCGTGCAACCGACACCCAAAATGACAATACCATTACATACGACGAAAATCTGAAAAACCAGAAATATCCATATAAAATATGGACGAAAAAGCCGGATAATCAGACAGAACCATACCGCGGTGACTGGCTCAATTAATTAACGATATCGGAAAATTAAATAGAGATGTGAAATAAATGGCAGGCATTACGCAAGTGCCTGCGTCTTCTTTTTTCATTTCTCTTACATCCCAGCCCAATGATCATCCCAACCATTGCCGGAAGGATCCATCCAAGATTGAGATTAAAGAGAGGAAGGAAAGTCTGGGCCAGTGTTACTGCTTTATCCAGGTGGAACAGTACCTGAACCTGTTCGGGAAGAGTTTTGAAAAAGTCAAACAGGGATGCTGCCCAGGTAAGGGCGGTTACCCATACATATACTTTCCGATCATGGTGAAAATGTTCTCCAAACATTGCCAGCAGGATCAGGCAATAGCCGGAGGGTAGATCAGCATCAGGACCGGTACAGAGTATCGGATGATAGTGGAAAGCCCCATGTTGGATCCAATAAAGGAAAATAATGTAAAAATAATAGCCCAGGCTTTGTAGGAAAGCTTATCCGGGAACATTTGCACAAAGGTTTCGGAACAGCTGGTTACCAGTCCGATGGAAGTTTTCAGGCAGGCAAAAGTAATAGTTACAGCCAGGATCACAAGTCCGGCTCTTCCAAGATAATGGCTGGAGATCTGGGATAATGCGATACCGCCATTTTCAGAAACAGCGAACAGTCCCAAAGACTGTGCGCCCATAAGAATGGTCAGCATATAGATCAGAGCCATTAAAACACCTGCAAGGATACCGGAGTGAAGTACTTCTTTTGCAATGGCTGTATCATCATCCACTCCCATCTGGCGGATCACATTTACTACTACGATACCGAAAGCAAGACCTGCAATGGCATCCATGGTTCCGTAGCCTTCTGACAGAGCATGAAACATAGCACCTGTTTCATAGGAAGGATCCGGCTGGGCCGCAGATACAGCGGTACCTGGATGAAGCAGGCAGAAAGGATCAAAATTGCCAGAAAGAACAAAAACAGTGGTTAATGACTTTTCCGATCCAGAGGGTGATATTGCCCGGTTTTAAAGAGAAAAAGAGGACCAGGGCAAAAAAGATGGCAGAAAAGACAAGGAGTGCTGTTCTTTCTGAGATCTGGCTTCCAAGAACAGGCTGGATCCCCGTTGTAAAGGAAGTAGTAGCGCATCTTGGAATAGCAAAACATGGTCCAATGGTCAGATAAAGCAGACAGGTGAAAAAGTAACTGTAACGTCTGCTTACTTTGGAAGCAAGTGCCTGCAGCCCGTCAGAATGTGTATTTCCAATGGCTGCAACCCCAAGAATGGGAATTCCTACAGCTGCAATGATAAAGCCGGCCATAGCCGGGAGCAGGTTCCGTCCTGCAAGCTGTCCAAGATGGACAGGAAAGATCAGGTTTCCGGCGCCGAAGAACATACCAAATAAAGTAGCAGCTACTAACAGGCGCTGATGAAGGGAAAGATGTTTTTTATTCATGATCGTGGATCACCTCGTTTTACATATTTATAAGTGGTAGTTTTGAATAGTTATATAGATCATTTATTACTTTACATTTTACGTTGGTTCTTGTTGTTTGTGAAATCCATGTTTATAATAGAACTATAACAAAGTGTAATACTCTGTGAACAGGCGAAAACTGTGACTGACAGCAGAAATGCCTGAAAAACAGGAGAAAGGAAAGCATGGGAGTGTATTTATGGAAGCAAAAAAATTAGAGATCTTAATGACTGCCGTAGATCTGGGAAGTTTTTCTAAGGCATCGGAAGTGGTTGGATATACCCAGTCAGGACTTACCCATCTGGTAAACAGCCTGGAGCGGGAGATTGGATTTCCTCTGATCATACGAAGTCACAATGCATTTCCCTGACAGAACAGGGAAAGGAGCTGGTGCCAGCTATCAGACAGTTCCTTCAGGCAAATGCCAATCTGGAAAATCAGATCCAGACTATTACCAGGCAACAGACGGAAACTATCCGGATTGCCGCCTATGCCAGTATGGCCATGTTCTGGATGCCGGAAATATTGTACCGTTTTCGCAGGATCTGCCCAAAAGTGGATGTAGACCTGCGGATGGTGGATAATGCCCTGGAGCCTTTTGAACTTTTACAGGAGGGAAAGACAGATGTGATCTTTGCCAGCAGACAAAGTTACCGTAACTGTGAATGGATTCCCCTTTATTATGAATTGCTGTATGCCATTTTGCCGAAGGATTATCCCTTAAATGGACGAAAAGAATTTCCTTTAAAAGAGTTTGAGGGGCAAGATTTTCTTATGCCTTATGGACGTTTTGATATTGATGTTCACGCTGCTTTTGACAGGGCAGGTGTAAAGGCGAAAGAGCAGGCTGTGTATGTAGATGATGAAACCGTGATCCGTATGGTGGGGAAAGGACTTGGCATTTCCATGATGTCGGAATTTATGATCCGGGGGAATACAGATGATGTGTGCTGTGTGCCGGTCACACCGGAAAGCATCAGGGAACTGGGAATGGGAATGAAGAAAGAAACGGAGCCTTCCGATAGTGTGCAGAAGCTGAAAGAATGTGTTCTCCAGTATGTGAAAGAGTTAAAGGAACGAAAAAAGGCTTGACTTTTTACAGTCAAGCCCCATATCAATATGGAAGTGTATTTTCATATTTCTGATAATCCGGATTGGATTTGACTAATTTTTCATACGCTGCGTACGCATCATTCAAATTATCAAAGCAGTCTTTAGGGTCAGATGGAATGTATTTTTTGTATGCTTCTATTTGTTGTTTTTTACTTCCGGCTAAAGAGGTACTTTTTATGATCACATTATAGGTCATTCCGTTTGAGGTTCTTGTAGTTGTCTGGGAATTGGAAATATAAAATTTTCCATCTGCCGTGCTGACGATCATAGGGACTGTTTCTCCGGCCTGGAAACCATTCTTATTTATATCTACAGAAGTTCAGAACCAATAGCGGTCCTGATTTTTATGATCACTGCCTGTATCAGAAACGCTTCCCATATAAGCCCAGGTTCCTGTTTTCATCAGGCTGCTTCTGTTTTTATCTTCATCAATGAATGGTTGTATCAATTTTACCATTTTAGAATTTGTACAGCCGGAATCAATTTCAAGATTGACGTTTGAACCATATGTTTTATGGATGTAATCCAGTACGCCGCTGTTGTTAAAAGGATTATGTATATTACTGAATTCCCTGCTCCATTGAAGTACGGGTCCAATAGCCGGATCATAGTATACTTTGCAAGAACCTTTAGCGGTGGGATTTCCGATCCAGTTATTTGTATCGTTTTCCGTGATACCTCCGATCATAACTTTACGTGGAGTTTGCCAGCCATCTTCCTTCTGCTTCAGGGGGACGATCCTGCTTTCATTTACATCACCGGAATTTACGGCAGTTAGTACTTCGGCATAAGCAACCCGGACATTGGCCATATCTGTTGCTTCCCTGCTTCTTTCCAGCTGTGCTGCAAAGACCGGAACAGAAATTGCGACAAGAATTCCGATAATTGCAACAACCACCAGCAATTCGGCTAATGTAAACCCTTGTTGATTTGTCAGTATGTGTTTCTCTTTTTGCTTTTTCATAAATATCTTCCCTTATGTATTCTGTATATTTCGGTAAATTATGTCATTCCAACGCTGTTTACATTAATTCTATTTTAACACTTCTTTTTTTTAAAGTATACAGCTGATCGCCAGAAATGAAAAAAAACTTGACTTTTCTTATTAAAAAGCCTAGAATGATTTACAGACTATGAATGTCTTATACAGACAGACATGCCTGAAATCATAAAATGAAGAACAAAAGCGAAGATCGTGTTTTTAAGATACTGTTTCCGGTCAGAGAGAAAAGGTCGTCGGCTGTGAGCCTTTTTCCGTTCAGACAGATATCTGAATTTCCCACGGGAGCTGCATTGCTGAAGGTTAAATAGTAGCAGTGCCGTCTGGTGTACGTTACATACCGTAAAGTGTCTGCAGGAAAGATCTTATATGATCTGGCTGCGGGAAACTGGGTGGTACCACGGTAAATGATCGTCTCTGCGTGTATGCGCAGGGGGATTTTTTTAGCCATTAACGAATAACCCGCCTGCATAGCAGGCAGTAGAGTGCGAAGCACAAAGTTGTGAATGGAACTGAGGAAAAACCACCAGCAATAAATGTGCTCTCAGTATTTTTTACATGAAAGATGCAGGGAGTATATAAGAAAGAAAAGGAGAGAAATCATGCAGGATTTAAAAGAACTGAATGAAGTGATCGCTGGGATCAAAGATGAGATCTGCAAGGGTGCAGAAACTCTGACCACTTCCAGAAGTGTTTATGAATTCAAAAAGACCTTCTTAGACAACAAGCAGGGCCGCATCGGTCTTCTGATGAAAGAGATGCGCAATGTGCCAAACGACCAGAAGGCTGAGTTTGGTAAGACTATTAACGGTGCAAAGGAATGGGCAAACCAGTTTTTCGATGAACTGGACCAGAAATTAAAGGAAAAAGAGCAGCAGCAGCGTTACGAGTCTGAAAAGATCGATATCACCATGCCGCCAAAGAAGATCCGTTATGGAAACCTTCATCCGGTAACTACGGTCCGCAATCAGCTGACTGACATCTTCGCTTCCATGGGATTTGAAGTATACGAAGGAACGGAGATCGAGACAGATTATTACAACTTTACTGCATTAAATACACCAAAGGATCATCCGGCCCGTGATATGCAGGATACCTTCTATCTGTCCCCAGAGTTCTTACTGCGTACCCAGACATCCGCAGGACAGGTTCATGTAATGGAAGCAAAGAAACCTCCGATCAAGGTTGTTTCCCCAGGTAAGGTATTCCGTTCTGATGATGACGCTACTCATTCACCAATGTTCAGTCAGATGGAAGGCCTTGTTGTAGATGAAGGCATTACTCTCTGTGATTTAAAGGGAATGTTAGACATGTTTGTTCAGAGGATCTTCGGCGAGTCTACCAGAACCAGACTCCGTCCTTCCTACTTCCCATTTACAGAGCCGTCTGTAGAGGTTGACGTAAGCTGCTTCCAGTGCGGCGGTAAGGGATGCAGACTGTGCAAGGGAACCGGCTGGATAGAGGTTCTTGGCGCAGGTGTTGTAAATAAGAAGGTGCTTGAAAACTGCGGCATCGATTCCGAGAAGTACAGCGGTTTTGCTTTCGGCCTTGGTCTGGAGCGTATCGCAATGTTAAAATACGGCATCAACAACATTAAGATGCTGTTTGAGTCTGATCTGCGTGTGTTAGATCAGATCGATGACTAATAGGTTCGATCAGGACAGGAGGATTAGAAATGCTTGTACCGTTAAGCTGGTTAAATGATTATGTAGATATTAATGTTTCCGCAGACGAATTAGAGAAAAAGCTGTTTGACTGTGGATTTGAAGTAGAAGAAAAATGGCAGGTAGGAAAGGACATCAGCGGCATCGTAGTTGGTTATGTTGAGTCCTGTGAGCCGATCCCGGAGACCCACCTTCATGTATGCCAGGTCAATGTAGGCGGACCGGAATTATTACAGATCTGCTGCGGTGCTGACAATGTAAAAGCAGGCGGCAAGTTCCCTGTAGCAATGATCGGTGCCCAGGTATACGCTACTGCAAAAGACCATGTTACCATTGAAGGCGTAGTTACGATTAAGAAGGGCAAATTAAGAGGCTATGAGTCCTATGGTATGCTTTGCTCCGGAACAGAGCTTGGCTTAAACGAAGACCTGTATCCGGGCGCCGGTTACAACGGCCTTCTGGTACTGCCGGAGGATGCAGAGATCGGTGCAGATGTAAAAGAGATCACCGGTTTAAATGACTGGATTTTTGATGTTTCCATTACTGCAAACCGTCCGGACTGCCAGAGTATTTTTGGTCTGGCAAGAGAAGTAGCTGCAGCTTTAGGACAGCCACTTAAGATGCCTGCTTTAGACTTCACTGAGACCGACGTAGAAAAGACGGGATTTGATGTAACTGTAGAGGCACCGGACCTGTGCCCACGTTACATTGCACACTATGTATATGATGTAAAGCTGGCTCAGTCACCTGCATGGATGAGAAGACGTCTGGCTCTGGTTGGAAATAATTCTATTTCCAATATCGTAGATATCACCAATTATATTATGCGTGAGTTAGGACAGCCGCTGCACGCATTTGACTGTGATTATCTGGAAGGCAATGCCATCTGCGTAAGACGTGCAACAGAGGGCGAAAAGATCGTTACTCTGGATGAGAAGGAATTTACCTTAAATACAAATAACCTGGTGATCTGTGACGGCAAGAAGCCAGTTGCACTTGCAGGTATCATGGGTGGTTTAAACTCTGAGATCCGCGATACTACTACAGAGGTAATGTTTGAGGCAGCTAAGTTTGCCCGTGACAACATCCGCAAGAGCTCCCGTGCCTTAGGACAGTCTTCTGACGCAAGCCAGAGATATGCAAAGGGCGTTGACGAGTATGCAACAGAAATGGCTATGAAGCGTGCTCTGCACCTGGTAGAAGAGCTGGGAGCAGGAAAGGTTTCTAAGACCCACAAGAACGTAAATACAGGAAATTCCTTGGAGCCAAAGACTTTCAAGACCAGCATCAAGAAGGTAAATGGTGTATTAGGTATCACTGTTCCGGACGAAGATATCCTTCGCATCCTGAAAGGTCTGGACTTTGATCCTGAGATCAACGGAGACGAACTGACCTTACATTTCCCTGCATACCGTGAAGATATGGAAGATTACCTGGATGTTGCAGAGGAAGTGATCCGTATGTATGGTTATGACCATATTAATTCTACCTTCCTTCCAACTGCAAAGGTAACCATCGGTGGAACAAATCTGCGTCAGAAGACCATTTTAAAGGTTAAAAGAGCTCTTTGCAGTGTAGGCGCATTTGAGGGAATGCATTACTCCTTCTTCTCACCGGCTGATTTAGATGAAATGGAATTCCCGGAAGATGCCCTTGAGCGCAAGGCAATCCGCATCATGAACCCGATCAACGAGGATCTTTCCTTGATGAGAACCACTCTGGCTCCTCAGATGATCCATGCAATGGGTCGCAACCAGAAGAGAGGTATCTTTGAGGGACGTATTTTCGAGATCGGAAATGCATTTATTCCAAAGTCCCTGCCTCTGACCGAGTATCCGGAAGAGCGTGAGACACTGTGTATCGGTGCTTTTGGTAAGGATGAGTCCTTCTTCACCTTAAAGGGTATGGCAGAGACAGTAGCTGATGTGCTTCATCTTACCTTTACTTATGAAAGAACCGAAAAGCCATTCCTGCACCCATACAGAACTGCTGCTATCCTTTGCGAAGGCGAAGTAGTTGGTTATCTGGGACAGGTTAAGTACGAGATCATGAAGGAAGAGGCAATGCGTGAAGATGCCTATGTTCTGGAGATCAATATGAAGGCTCTGGAGAAATGGTACGGCAAGGCACCTGTATTTGAACCACTTCCAAAATTCGCAGAAGAGAAGCGTGACCTGGCTCTGGTAATGAACAAGGACATCACCTGCGGACAGGTAGAAGAGTGCATCTACCAGGCTTGCTCCTTTGTGAAGGACGTAACACTCTTTGACGTATACGAAGGCCAGCAGATCGCAGAGGACAAGAAGTCCATGGCATTCACCGTCCTGTTCACACCAAAGGAAGAAGCATTCCAGGCTGATACAGTAGATGGATATGTAAAGAAGATCTTAAAGCAGTTAAAGAAGGCTTATGAGATTGAGTTGAGAAGTTAATGAGCGTAGCCAAAAAACAAGCGGCTGCGTAGCAAAAAACGCCTCCTGCAAATGCAGGGGGCGCTTTTTTGATATCTTGATTTATTTCTGATTGTAAACAGGCATTCTCTTTTCAATAAAAGCATTAACAGCTTCTGTGAAATCAGGCTGGCGGGAATTGGCAGCTATTTCCATACCTTCGTCTTTTGCAAATTTTTCCATGTCACCGTAGAAGTACTTGCGGATCAGGCGTTTCTGGCTGGCATGGGCAGTGGATGATTTTGCAGCCAGTTTTGCGGCCAGTGCATAAGTGTCTCTGCCAGTTTTCCATCTTCTGCCAAAACAGTTGCAAGGCCGATCTTTACACACTGTTCGCCTTTATAGCATCGCCGGTCATCATCATCAGTTCTGCTTTGTCAGGCCCTAATAAACGTGTGAGAGTGTAGATGCTTTCATTATCACCGCAAAGTCCCATATTTACGAAAGCCATGATCATTTTACTGGATGGTTCTACGATACGGAAATCGCAGGCAAGGGCGCAGCTTAATCCGGCGCCGGTTGCGACACCGTTTATCATAGCGATCACAGGCTTCGGGCAGTTGCGGATGGATATTGGCATAGCGCTGACTGCTTCGATATCTTCTGCTTTTAAGTAGGTCTTTGTATCTACTAACATTTTAAAACGTTTGATATCGCCACCTGCAGAGAAATGTTTTCCTGCGCCTGTGATAACGATAACGCCTACATCGTCTCTTGCACCTAAGGTATTCATGGCATCTGCAATCTCATAATAGGATTCTCTTGCAAATGCGTTGCTGTATTCCGGTCGGTTGATGGTAACGGTAGCGATACGGTCTTTTACGTCTACTAATATGTACTGATAATCCATGATAGTTTCCTTTCCATAAAATGATTATGCGAAAATGCTATACGAAAATATTATAAATCGAACTCTTTAAAGAGCTTTTCATTGTCTTCACCAATCTTGTGTGCTTTTTCAGCATGCGGCTGTTCTACGCAACCCATTTTGATCGGCGGCATTGCCAGTGTGATCTGGTCGCCGTTTGGGTAGGTGATAGGACTCATAAAGCCATTTACAAGAGCCTGTTCACTAGTGTGGTTATCCTTAAAATGAGCCAGTTCGCTGACAACGATGTCGATGGCTTCCAGTTTTGGAAGAACTTCATCTGCATTTAACTTAGAGAAGCAGTCTTCAAAATAGCGGATGCAGTCTTCACGGTTCTTCGGATCAAAGGTTGCCTGCTTGGTGCAGTATCTTGGATCGTCCATGATTTCCTCGGCGCCAACTGCCTGGCAGAATGGTTTCCAGTAGCGTTCATATTCATTGACAACAGGAAGGATCCAGCGGCCATCTTTTGTCTTATAAGGAACGCCCATAGGTCCGCCCTGATAACGTCCTCTTGGCCACTTGTAGCCAAACTGGGTACCGGTAGACATGACGCTGAACATCCACATAGCTGCGCCGTACAGGGAAATGGATACATAATCACCTTTCCCGCTCTGAGTCCTTCCATATAATGCAGTTCCGATAGCGCCTGCTAAAGCAGTTCCGCATACCAGGTCACCAAAGCCCATTGGCAGGTATACAGGATAGCTTCCAGGAGCATCTACCATCATATCCTGGATCAGACCACCAGTTGCAAACATGGCAATGGCATCAAAGCCTGGTAAGTTGACTTTTGGACCCTTTTCGCCATAGCCTAACAGGATGGCATAGACCAGTTTTGGATAGCGCTCTTTTAAGGAATCGTAGTCCAGTCTCATTTTCTTTAAGGCCTGAAGACGGTTGTTGGTAACAAATACATCCGCTTTTGCTAATAATTTATGGAAGCGTTCCATATCTTCCGGTTTCTTAAGATCCAGCATCAGGTGATCTTTTCCGCCGTTTAAGGTGTCATAGATAGGGTTTTCCTCGTCGTTTGCAGGACAGAATAAAGTAGGACCGAATTTACGTTCCACATCCCCTGATGGTGACTCTACTTTGATGACCCGTGCGCTGTGTTGCTAAAATACGTCCGCATGAGGGGGCTGCAATATAAGTAGAAAGCTCTACTACGGTAATCCCTTCCAATGGTTTCATAATGATAAATACCTCCTCTGTTTTTATGGATCTACAGCCGGAAGGCTGTAGATATATAATAATCCCATCTTTGATAGTTTATATTTTAACAAAACGGTATTGGGAAATTAAGGTTAAAAAGTACAAATCAGGACTGCGGGAAGAAATTTATTTTTGGAAAATATGAAGATGAAATAGAACCGAAAAATAGTTAATATTATAACAGCAGATATGAAGGGAGGTTTCATATTTTATGGAATACCAGAATTTTAAGCTGGAGATCGACGAGCAGGGTATCGCAGTGTTTACTGCCAACGGCCGGAGAAGATGAACGCTTTAAATGATCTGTCATGGGCAGAGATGAACCAGTTTTCACATGGCGGATAAGGCCGATGAAGTAAAGGTAATTATCGTAACAGGCGCAGGAGAGAAGGCATTTATAGCAGGTGCAGATCTTAATAGCCTGAAAACAAAGAAATCTACAGACTGCTTAGGCGGCGCAGGACAGAAAGCACTGGATCTGATCCAGAAATGCTCCAAACCAGTGATCGCGGCAGTAAATGGATATGCATTTGGCGGCGGCTGTGAAACAGCGATTGCCTGCGATTTCCGTGTTGTATCAGAAGATGCATTATTTGCACTTCCTGAAACAGGATTGGGACTTTTACCGGGAGCCGGCGGAACCCAGAGACTTGCAAGACTGATCGGACTGGGAAGAGCCAGGATGTGATCCTTTTAGGACGCAAGATCGGTGGACCGGAAGCAGTACAGATCGGACTTGCCACTAAGTGTGTGCCAAAGACAGATCTGATGGCAGAAGCTAAGAAAATGGCTTCTAAGCTGATCGCAAAGGGACCGGTTGCCATCCGCATTGCGAAACGTGTGGTACAGGCATCCATGTCTTCCAGCCAGGATGTGGGAGAACTTCTTGAAATGTTAGCTCTCAGCACTCTGTGCAGTACAGAAGATAAATTAGAAGGCGTAAGTTCATTTTTAGAGAAGAGAACTCCTGAGTATAAGGGCAAATAAAGCAAGTTAATAAACATCATTATCTTATAAAACAGAGGTGGAAAGTATGAATATTTTGGTTTGTATTAAGCAGGTGCCGGATACAACAGAGATCAAGATCGATCCTGTTAAGCACACATTGATCCGTGAAGGCGTTCCAAGTATCGTTAATCCTTTTGACGCGTGCGCACTGGAAATGGCAGTACGTTTAAAGGAAAAAGAAGGCGGAAAAGTCATCGTTATCAGCATGGGCCCGGCTCAGGCAAAGAATGCATTAAAGGAGTGTCTGGCAGTAGGCGCAGATCAGGCATTTTTAGTAACTGACAGAGCATTTGGCGGTTCTGATACACTGGCTACCAGCTATATTTTAAGCAGGGCTATTGCAGCAGTAGAAGCTAAGATAGGTGAGAAATTTGATCTGATCTTCTGTGGAAAACAGGCTATTGACGGTGATACAGCACAGGTTGGACCTGAGATCGCAGAGCACATGGATCTGCCTCATGTACCTTAGCTACAGCAGTAGAAATGGCAGATGGAAAGCTTCATGTTACAAGAGATACAGACGAAGGACATGATTTGGTAGAGGTTTCTTTACCTGCACTGGTTACAGTGACCAAGACCACTTATGATCCACGTTATCCAACCATTAAGAGTAAAATGGCTGCAAACAGAGCAGTGATCGAAGAGATTACCAACAGTGATCCGGATATGGTATGCGAGCCGGAGAGACTGGGCTTAAATGGTTCTCCTACCAAGGTTAAAAAGACATTTACACCTGTCCAGACAAAGGATGCGGTGATCTTAAATGAGGAGACCGGCAGTGAATCTGCTGTAAAACTGGCTGCTTTACTGAGCGAAGCAAGATTATCTGAGAGGTGTGAGGACTATGAGCGAGTTTACAAATAAAAATATCTGGGTATTCATTGAAACAGATGAAGGAAAAGCAAAAAGTGTAGGTCTGGAGCTGTTAAATCCGGGCCGTATGTTAGCGGAAAAATCCGGTGAGAAGTTAGTTGCCGTTGTATTTGGCAAGGACAATGCGGAAGCAATTGAGCAGATAAAGGGATATGGACCTGACCAGATCATCAGTGTATCCGGTGGCGAATATGAGAAATACAGCTTTGACGCATATACCTATGCAATGACCAGTTTAGTTGAAAAATATCAGCCAAGTGCCATCCTGATCGGTGCTACCAACAATGGCCGTGATTTTGCTCCAAGACTGTCCTGCCGTCTGCGTACAGGTCTGACAGCTGACTGTACCAGTCTGGATTATGATGCAGAAAGCGGAAACGTAGCATGGACAAGACCGGCATTTGGCGGAAACTTGATGGCAGTGATCATGTGCCCGAATACAAGACCTCAGATCGGTACTGTACGCCCAGGCGTATTTAAGAAGACACCGGTAGAGGGAAAAGAAGTGGAAGTCATTACAGAAGAAGTGACTGTTCCAGCTGAAAAGATCCGTACTAAGCTGTTAGAATCCATCAGGGAAGCAGCAGCTGGTGTGGTAAATCTGGAAGATGCAGAAGTGATCGTAGCAGGCGGCCGCGGAATGGGCGGTCCTGAAAACTTTAAGCTTTGCGAAGAGTTGGCAGAAGTATTAGGCGGAGCCGTAGGCGCATCCCGTGCAGCAGTTGATGCCGGATGGATCGGACATGCACATCAGGTAGGCCAGACAGGTAAGACTGTAGGACCAAAGCTTTACATTGCATGTGGTATCTCAGGTGCCATCCAGCATTTAGCAGGTATGTCCGGATCTGACTGCATCGTTGCTATCAATAAAGACCCGGAAGCACCTATCTTCAAAGCTGCTGACTACGGTATTGTAGGAAATCTCTTTGATGTACTGCCAACACTGACAGCAGAGATCAGGAAATTAAAAGCATAATCCATACTCTCTATTATTCATAAAAGTTAAAAGACTCACTGCCCTGCTGACCATCGATGCAGGGCAGTGGCTCTATATGGCCACTTATCAGTTCCAGGATCTTAAAGGAGATCAGAACACGAAGCCTTACATCCGGGTCATTTAAGTCAAAGCCTAATGCTTCCTGGATCTTTCCCAGACGGTAGATCACGCTGTTTCTGTGCATGTGCATGATCTTTGCAGTAGAAGAAATACTGCGCTCCGTGAGCAGATAGTTGCGTAAAAGGGAAAGATTGTCATAATGCTCTTCTGAAGGATTTTTCAGTTCCTTCAGTTTCTGGATATACATATCTTCTAATGCATAACGTTTCTTATATTCATCCAGCATTTCATAAATATAATAATGGGAATAGAAGTAAATGCCTTATCTGGGTTTAACATGGTGCCGTAGCGGACTGCTGTAAGTGCCTGCTGATAAGCAATATTTAATTTCATAAGAGGAAAGCTGGCAGTGGAAAAGCCGGCATATCCGTGGCAGATCTTTAATACTTCGCTGAATTCACCCATGGAGTCATTGATCTCTTCCATGACCTTTAAGCTGGGGATATTTCCCTGAAGCAGCAAAAGGATGGAATCGTGATAAAGGACTACGCGAAACAGCGGGAATTTAAGCAGCTTCTTAAACGGTTCCTTACATAGTCAGCCTGTGGGAGGATGAATTTATCCCATTTGATCACGCAGAGACGGTAGGTGGCTTCTATTGGGAGACGCAGTGTACGGGCTCTGTCCTGCATAAATGCTTCATCTTCCTGGGTGTGGTTGATCAGATCGCTCATAAAGGACTCAAGGGGTGTTGGAGTGGAAGCATTTTCTTCGCTGTTTTTCAGATAATAGCAGCGGATCATTTTGGCAAAATGGGAGAAAAGCTCAAACTGAGTGGCAGTTGGCTGGCTTTCAATAAAGTAAATGGTGATAAAACCAAGAAAAATGCCGTTATCTGCATGCATGGAAAGAACCATGATAGGGCAATTCATATAGTTGGGCGGATTTAAGATAGTAGGTGTTTTATACTGGAATCCTTTTGCCATATAGCCCATCTGTGCCAGTCCATCCGTAAGATCTTTGGAATAGTAACCGTTTTTCAGAATGAAATCCAGCTTTTCATGGCCAGGTGCTTCTAGTAGGTTAGTGCCGATGACATTGTAGGAAGAATTGACCATGAGCATGGCATTTTTTCCAAAGAAACGGCCGCCAATGGAGAAAAGGGACTGGTAATTCTGCTTGCTAAGGATAGCATTCTGCAGTTCGGCATCCCATCTTAAAATGCGGTGAAAGCCGGTGTAAAGAGTGTTGACTACGGAAGCAAGAGAATGGTTTTCAGGGATCAGGATCAAATTTGCCTGATAGTTTTCTATATAAGAAGAAACGTCTTCTTTTTTTCCAATACAGATGATGCAGAAGTCTTTTAATTTTTCTGTATCAAAGGAAGAAATCTGGGTAGTTGTTCCTATGTAAAGAATGGATGGATCGTCGGTAGGATTATCCTGATCTAAAAGCTGTACACCGGAAAAATGGAAATCACATGTTTCAGGCAGAATGGGTACAGGATCATAGTCTTTTAGAAGATCAAGAATAATACACTGAGCCAGCTTCATGGTAAATCCCCTTTCGTAAATAAATTAACAATGATAATGTGTGTAAAATACCCCATAATTTCATGAGGACAGAATACAACAAATACAGTATAGCAGAAACTGTGCAAAATTTCATGGTTATTTTGACCACAACAGCATATTTTGAAACACCCCTTTTTTGTAGGTGTAAACGTGTGAGGAATGAAGGGAATCTGTTATTATATTCACATAGAGATATGAAATACAAACATGCTCCTGGAACGCAGTTTACAACCGGGTTTTTGGAGTCCATAAAATATTCAAGGAGAAAGGTGGTAATCGTATGCTGGATACAGCGGCAGCAGGATTGGTATTAACAGGTGAGGATAAGGAAATCGTGGATATGTCCATGACTTCGTTTTAAAGGAGGTTCGTCCAAAGGCAGCAGAGCACGATATTTCCGGTGAACTGGACTGGGATGCTTACAACAAGGCATTTGAAATGGGACTTGTATGTGCAGACCTGCCGGCAGAGTACGGCGGCCAGGGACTGAGCAATGTATCTGCAGCATGGATCCGTGAGGAGCTGATGTATGGTGATGCAGGTTTTGGATTAACATGTGGAACCAACAATCTGGGTATCAAGCCGGTTCTGATCGCGGGAACGGAAGAGCAGAAAAAATGGTGTGTAGAAATTTTAACAAGCGATAAGCCGGGAAGAGATCCACGCTGGCCAAAGAAACGCAGCGGATTTGCAGCTTTTGCTCTGACTGAGCCGGAAGCAGGATCCGATGCAGGCGCATGCAAGACTACAGCTGATAAGATTTTAGATGAAGATGGAAATGTAAAAGAGTATGTTTTAAACGGACGTAAGTGCTTTATCACCAACGCATGCTATGCAGACTTTATGTGTGTAGTTGCTTCTATTGACAGAAGTCTTGGGTATAAGGGACTGACCATGTTCTTAGTAGATGCACATCTGCCAGGCATCAGCATTGGCAAGCATGAAGATAAGATGGGTATCCGTCAGTCTGCTACCTGTGATGTATTATTTGAAGATGTACATATCCCTGCATCTGCACTGATTGGCAAAGAGGGCGAAGCTTTAAAATTGCCATGAAGACTCTGGAGCAGGGCCGTGCAGGCGTAGGAAGCGGCTGTGTAGGCATTATGAAGGCAGCTATGGAAGTATGCGTAAAATATGCCCAGGAGCGTACTACCATGGGCAAGCAATTTACAAGAACCAGGCTATTTCCTCCAAGATCGCAGATATGGAGATCGCCATTGAGACCAGCCGTGCTATCGGTATGAAGGTAGCAGCACTGTTAGATGCAGGTGATCCTTTAGCAGCAACTTTAGGCCCGATCGCTAAGTGCTACTGCTCAGATGCATTAAACCGCGTTACTACAGAAGCAGTCCAGATCTTAGGCGGATACGGATATATGCGTGATTACCCGGTTGAGAAGCTGATGCGTGATGCGAAGATCTTCCAGATCTTTGAAGGAACCAATGAGATCCAGAGAGTAGTTATCAGCGGCAATGTGATCCGTAAGAACAAAATTAAATAATGCTCAGGATACATAGATGAAAGTGAGGCTGCCGCAAAATAGGAAAAATGTTTTGCAGCAGCCTTTATGTTCAGAGGAAGATGAGGAGGTTACTTTTATGTTAGATGAGTCTGCAGTTGGTTTATCCGTAGAGCAGGATTTTTCCTATACCTGGAGAGATCTGATCCTTTATAATTTGAGCGTTGGGGCAAAGCAGGAAGAGCTGGAATATGTGTATGAAAAGGGCTTGAAGGCAGTACCTACCTTTGGTGTGATCCCATGTACAGCTACCTTTGGAACAGAACCATATTCAGAGCAGCCGTTAATGCTACAAAGAAGATCGAAGGACTTCGTTCTGACGGCACCTTACATATGGATCATAAGCTGGTGATCCACAAGCCTATCTCAAAAGAAGGAAAACTTCATCTGGAAAAGGTGATCAGCGCCGTATATGACCGGGGAGAAGGAAAAGGAGCCAAGATCAACGTAGATATTATTGCAAAAGATGAGGCGGGAGATCCTGTATTTACCAATACAATGGGTTATTTAAACCGCTGGGCCGGTGGTTTTGGCGGGCCGAAGGTACCTCACAGCACCGTAGTGATCCCGGAGAGAGAAGCTGACTATGAGATAAAGGATGCATATCCGGAGAATGCGCCGTTACTGTATCGTCTGACAGGTGATACATACCCGCTCCATGCAGATCCTGCATTTGCAAAAAAAGCCGGTTTTGACCGTCCTATTGTTCATGGACTTTGCAGCTTAGGCTATGCCTGCCGCATGATGATCGATGCATTATTCCCAGGAGAGCCGGAGCGCATGGTATCCATTGAGAACCAGTTCCGCGCAGTAGCACTGCCGGGAGATCATTTTACCCTTCATGTATGGAAAACAGGGGAAAATGAAGCATTATTCCGTATGGTAAAGGACAGCGATGGAAAAGCGATTCTGGATTATGGACGGATGACCTGGAAATAAAAGAACATGGCAAACTAAAAAAGGGGGCTGCCGGTTGAACCGGCGCTCCCTTTAAAGTTTATTTTCTATGGATAAACAGATTAGTCATGCTGGCGGATGATTCCTTCAGACAGATATTTCTCAATTTCTTCATCAGAATATCCGGCTTCTTTCAGGATAGATACAGTGTGTTCACCAAGCATCGGTCCGCGGTTAAATTCCGGGGTTCCCATGCGTTCGCTGCGCAGGCAGGTGCGTACCAGGGTTGCTTCCTGGCCATTGTCGTATTTCATCTTGTAGACGAAATCATTGGCAATTGCCTGTGGATCCGTAAGGACATCTTCGTAACGGGCTAAGATCTCGCAGCAGAGGCCTTCTGCGCTGAACATGTCATACCATTCTTTGGCAGTTTTTGTAGCGAATATCTTCTCAAAACGTTCGATAACAGGACGGCAGATATTTACATCATTAAACTGTGCCCTGGTAGCATAACGGGGATCACCGATCATATCGTCTGCACCAAGAAGGTGATAGAAAATAGGAGTATCCCTGTTAAATACAACAACCTGAGGCATGAACCAGCGCCGTCACTGCATTTGAAAGGAGCACCAAAGGGACTGGAATTTTCTCTGCGTTTTGGCATTTTAAAACCATACTGGGAACCGGAAACAAGGATGTTTGCCAGCCATGCTGCAGTTCCGTAAAGGCTTAAGGAAACGCGGTCACCTTTTCCGGTCTGTCTTGCGCTTAAAACAGCGGAAACAGTAGCAGCCATCATACCAAGGGCACAGGTGGTATCACCAAAGCCATAGGCATGTAAACAGGATAGGTATCATTGCTGTCTCCATATACAGCCTGGCTGTACATAAAGCCGCCTCTTGCCCAGAATGCAGTGTTGTCATAACCAGGTCTTCCGGCTTCTTCACCCTTTGGACCATAGCCGTCTAACTGACACATAACCAGTTTTGGGAATTTTTCTTTTAAAGTATCATAATCAAGGCCCTGTTTGCGCAGTGCTTCTGTTCTTAAGTTGGTTAAGAATACATCTGCATCTTCTAACAGGCGGTATACGATCTCCTGGCCCTCTTTGGTTCTGGTGTCAATGCTGACAGCACGCTTGTTGGCGTTTAAGTTGTCAAAGATCGGGTCGAAATCATCATCTGCAGGAGCACCGATGGACAGCGGCCATTTACGGAAATTGTCACCGCCTTTTGTGTTTTCCAGTTTGATAACGTCTGCACCCCAGTCAGCCATCATACGTCCGCAGCTGGCAGAAGCTACCATAAGAGATAATTCCACCACTTTGACGCCTTTTAATGGTTTATATTGTTCCATATGCATTCCTCCGTTACATTAATTTTATTTAGTAGTTTGTTTCTTTGTCTATATAATATCAATCCAAAAAGAGAAATCCTATGGAATGGATTACGAAAGTAAAGAGAGCATGGGTGAGAAATTGTGGTTGTTTTAACCAGATTGTCTAAAAATAAACGGACTTTGACATGGCCTTTTTTGTATGAATTGCAGTTGTTGGAAAATGGGGGATTTTGGTATCTTAAATACAACAGAAAAAGGGTGAAAAAGCCCTGGTCATCCGCCGGGACGGATGGTCAGAGAAACATAATACGCAAAGGGGGACTTATTTATGCATTACTCACCGCAGAACGAAGAATGTCCGATGGCATTAAATCCATTTAAGGCCTGTGTAGCTCCAAGACCGATTGGCTGGATCTCCACTGTAAGCAGGGACGGAATTGATAATCTGGCGCCTTTCAGCCAGTTCCAGAACCTTTCCTACGATCCGCCTATGGTCATGATCGCTATTAACCAGGGGGGAGACGAGCCGGATCATGTACACCGCAAGGATACTGTAAACAATATTGAGTCTACAGGCTGCTTTGTATATAACGCAGTTCCGTATGATCTGAAGGAGCAGATGAACATTACAGCCAGCGGTTTTGCGCCGGAAGAGGATGAATTTGAAAAAGCCGGACTCCACAAGGCAGAGTCTGTAAGAGTGGCAGCAAAGCGAGTAGCAGAATCACCCATCCAGTTTGAGTGTGAATACATGCAGACCATCCGTATTCCCGGGACTATGGCAGGAGGAAAAGTACTGTGGATCTGATCATTGGAAAAGTAGTGGAGATCCATGTGGCAGATGAGATCATCCTTCCAAACGGAAAGCTGGATTACAGGAAACTGCGCCTGATCGGCAGAGCCGGATACTGGGATTACGGGGTAATGGAAGATACCTTTGCAATGAAGGTTCCGGGAGTCAGCGCAGCCCGTATGGCAGCCATGGAAGCAGAAAGCCAAATGAGGCAGACCTTGAAAAAGACAAAAAGGAAAACAGCCTATGATCAGCTTCATAGGAATGATCCTGGGGCTTTTACTGTTTGTAGTGCTGGCATTTAAAGGTTTTAACCTGATCTTGTCAGCAGTTGCCAGCAGCTGTCTTATGTTTGTGTTTTCCGGGATCAGTATTTTAGACGGCTTAAAAGAATTTTATTTGCCGGGACTGGCAGGTTTTTTACAAAGCTATTTCCTCCTGTTTTTCTTAAGTGCCCTTATGGGAAAGCTGATGAGTGATGGGGGAAATGCAAAAAAGATCGCCTTGTCCTTATCAGGCTGATCAAAAAAAGCAAAAACAACCAGAAGTTTTTCTGTGTGCTTTTAGTTCCGGTTTTGTATTTTATCTTATGTTATGTGGGAATTTCCGGTTTTGTGGTGGTGTTTACGGTACTACCTATTGCAAAGACCATTTATGAGGAAACAGATACCCCCTGGCGGCTGTACTGCTGCGCCGGGGCACAGACTGTAAGCGCCGCTTATCTGCCGGTTCTATTCAGGCGGGCAATGTATATGCTACGGATATCTGCGGCACAACCACCATGGCGGCTGGAAGCTTTCCATTGTTGCAGTGGTCACATTCTGGGCGGTATCCCTGGTGTTTTTATGGACCATGTTAAAAATAACACAGAAAAAAGGGGAAGCGTTCCTGCCATCGGGAGAAGGAATCCGTATGGCCAATCTGGATGAAGGTTTATCGGAAGACTGTCTTCCGGGACTGCTTCCAAGTATCCTTCCTTTAGCTGTAGTGTTGGTGCTGAGTGCCGGATTTCAGGTATATGTAGTAAAGGCATTATTTGCAGGCTGCATCCTTACTGTTATTACAGGACATAAGAACCTGCTGCCAAAGCTAAAGACAAGCCTTTCACAGGGCATCACTGCTGCCTATGGCCCCATTTTAAGTGTTTCCGCTACCTATGCCATTGGCGCAGTGGTAAAAAACATAGAAGGTTTTACCTATTTTCAGAACATGCTGTCTGCTCTGCCTCATCTGATGAGCGGAAGTCTTATGGGACTTTTAGCAGCCTTTATCATGGCATCTGTAGCAGCACCGATCCCGGCTTTCGGTTCCCATATGTTAGATCAGTACACACTGGCAGGACTTAGTGCAGGCAATGCCCACCGCATGATGATGCTTACTTCTTTTACCAGTATTGCGCCTCATAATGCGGGAATACCCAATGCAGCGGCAGTGCTTCGCATGCCCTATGCAGAATGTCTGAAAATGTATATGATGTCAACTTATATACCAGGCTTTATTACTTTGTTTGTATCTATTTTATGTATTAAAATGGGGATCGTCTGACCGGTGATCTTCGTATAAGATCAGGCACAGAAACATCCCAGGAGAACATTTTTAGGATCAGGAGGAAAAGATCATGAGCGCACACAAACCATTAGAAGGAGTGAAAGTGGTGGAACTGGCCAGTTTTGTGGCAGCGCCGACAGCAGGAAGAATGATGGCAGAAATGGGAGCGGATGTGATCCGCGTGGAAAGCACTGCAGGTGATCCATGGCGTTTTTACGGTGCCAACTGTGGACTTCCCATTACAGATGAGGAAAATCCTCTTTTTGACATTTACAATCTGGGCAAAAAGGATATCCAGTTGAACACCAAGACACCGGAAGGGAAAGAGATTTTGTTTCATCTTTTAGATGAAGCGGATGTATTTATTACCAATAACCGTTTAAAATCCCTGGTAAGATCCGGTCTTGATTATGAGTCGTTAAAGGACCGTTTCCCAAAGCTGATCTATGGCCTGGTAACAGGATACGGACAGACAGGCCCGGATGTGGATGCACCGGGATATGACGGTGTTGCCTTTTTCTCAAGATCCGGAATGTTGGCAGATATGGCAGAACCCAGCGGCTATCCTGCAAGCGCCCCGGGCTGTATCGGAGATGGAGCTACAGGAGCTGCGCTTTTTGGCGGTATCTGTGCAGCGCTTTTTGACAGGGTGCGTACAGGAAAAGGCGATTTTGTAGAAATTTCTCTTTTTGGCAATGCAGTATGGCTTTGCGGTACGATGTCTGCTTTTGAGCAGTATGGTTATCATTATCCTAAAAAGAGATCGGAAATGGGGGCTCTTTATACTTTTTATAAATGCAAGGACGGAGAATGGCTCCACCTGGCTGTTACCCAGCATGACCGCTACTGGAAACCGTTAGCAGAGGCGTTAAATGTGCCGGAGCTGGCAGAAGATGAGCGGTTTGCCAATGCTGCGCTGATCTCTAAAACAGGGCCCAGCTGATCCCGCTTCTGGAGGAAGCCTTTAGTCATTTTAACTATAATGAGATTGCGGCAAGACTAAAAGAAAGGGATATCGTCTTTGACCGTATGCGCCATTACAGGGAGCTGGCAACAGATCCTCAGGCTGTGGCAAATGGCTTTGTAAAGGAGTATATCTATGAAAGCGGCCATCCATTTATGATGTCCATGCCGCCGGTTCACATGAGAAGTGTGGGAGAAACCGGCCCGGGACGGGGGCCAAAGCCAGGAGAACACACAGATGAGATCTTAAAACAGCTTGGCTGTTCAGAGGATGAGATCGTTCATTTAAAAGAAGCTGGAGCCGTAAAACAGCACTCTTAAAAGCTTTTGGTTAATATAACCATTACTTTTAAGAAAGCACTTATAAAAAAATTGTATGAACGCTGTATCTTTACAGCGGTTCAAATGTTATTTTAATAACAAGCAATGCATTCATGCGGGGAAACCGTGTGTATTTTATAAAGTAAAGGAGAGGCAGATCAATGAAAACAAGAATGACAGAACTTTTAGGGATTAAATATCCGATCATGCAGGGGGGAATGCAGCATCTGGGAGTTCCTGAACTGGCAGCTGCCGTATCAGAAGCAGGCGGTCTTGGAACCATCAATGTAACTATTTATCCGGATCCGGAAGATTTAAGAAAGGCCATCAAAGAAGTAAAGGCAAAAACAGATAAACCATTTGCAGTAAATATTTCCCTGATCCCAAGTCTCCATCCGGGACAGGAGCTTTTTGACCAGGTTAAGGTGATCCTGGAAGAAGGAGTCACAGCAGTAGAAACAGCAGGCGCAGCTCAGGAGCTGGCAGATGTATTAAATGCCCATAAGGATCAGGTAAAATGGATCCATAAAGCAGCTTGTGTAAAGCATGCAAAGAAAGCAGAGAGCATGGGTGCTGATCTTATTACCATGGCTGGCTTTGAGGTAGCAGGACATCCTCATACAGATGGTGTGGGAACTATGGTACTGGCAAACCGCACAGCAAGAGAAGTAAAGGTTCCTGTACTGGCAGCAGGCGGTATTGCAGATGGCAGAGGCTTACTGGCAGCATTAAGCCTTGGATGCGAAGGTGTTGTAATGGGAACACGTTTTGTAGCAAGTAAGGAATGCTGGATCTCTGAAAACCATAAAAACTGGATCGTAAATGCAAATGAGAACCAGACTGTTCTTTGCCAGAAATCTATTAAAAACATGGTCCGCGTTGCAAATAATGAAGCAGCAAGAAAGTGCCTGGAGTTAGAGGCAAAGGGAGCCACCTTACAGGAACTGATGCCTGTTATATCAGGAAAACTTGGCAAAGCCGCTTATGCAGACGGAAATGTAGATGGCGGTATGTTCGCTGTCGGACCGGCTGCTGGCTGATCCATGAGGTAGAAAGCTGCAAGGAGATCATTGACTCCATTATGGCAGAGGCAGAGGAAGGTTTAAAACGTTTAAACAGCCTTGGTTTATAAGATAATAAGCCTGTTATGAAAATAACTGGAAAGTAATTTGGAAAGGAAGAAGATAAATATGGGAAAAGCACTGGAAGGAATCCGCGTTCTGGATTTTACAACAATGGCAGCAGGACCTACTGCAGCAGCAATGTTAGCTGATTACGGCGCAGAAGTTATTAAAATTGAACGTCCGGGAAGAGGAGAAGACGGCAGAAAGTTTCCGCCTATGGTAGACGGTGAAAGCCTTACATACTGCTGGTTCAACCGTGGAAAGAAATCACTGGCAGTGGATATGAAGGATCCGGAAGGACTGGAACTGGTAAAGAAACTGATCCCTACTGCACAGGTGATCTTAGAGAATTTCCGTCCCGGAACCATGAAGAAATTTGGTCTGGATTATGAAAGTGTATGCAAGGTCAAACCGGATATGGTATATGTTTCCCTTACCACTTATGGACAGACAGGACGACTTATTTCCAAGCCAGGATATGACATTATCGCGCAGGCAATGTCCGGTATCATGAGTGTTACAGGTGAAGCAGACGGAGCACCCCAGAAAAGCGGCATCCCGTTAGGAGATATGGTTGGTGCTTTAAATATGTTTGCAAGCACCATGACTGCTTTATATCACTGGAAAGATACAGGGGAAGGCCAGTATGTAGATGTATCCTTACTTCGTTCCCTGTTATATATGAACACACCTCTGATCCACTGTAATCTGGGCAAAGAGCGCATGAGTAAACGTCAGGGAAATCATCATCCTACTATGTGTCCATATGGAGTATTCCACTGCAAGGACGGTGATATCGTTATGGCAGCTTCCGGAAAGCGTATCTGGGACAGCTTATGTGACCTGATGGGAAGACCTGAGTGGAAGGAAGATCCTGAATATCAGGAGGTTGGTGACAGAGCACGTCATCAGAAGGTTCTGATCCCATTATTTAACGAATGGCTGACCAACAGTTTCTCCGGACAGGACGAGGCACTTGCAGCTTTAGATGCTGCCGGTATCCCATGCTGCAAGGTTCAGGATGAGTACCAGGCATGGTCAAACGAAGATTTCCGTGAAAATGGCTGGATTTCAGAAGCACCTACTATGCCGGATATGAAGATGAAGACCTTCTATACAAGAACCGGCAACTGCAGCATGTCAAAGACAGCGCCTGAGTTTAAGAGAGCGCCATTACTGGGCGAGCAGAATGTGGAGTTGTTCAAGGAATTAGGCTATAGCGAAGAAAAGATCAAAGAGCTGGAAGAGCGCTGGCCACACCAGAATTTATAGTTTTCAGAACAGTGAAAATATAGTTTTCACCGGAGATTAAAAGTAAGGAGATCAACCATATGCAGAATGGATTATTTAATGTAACAGAAGAGCAGCAGAGCCTGGTAGAGCTGATCCGTGACTTTATGACCAAAGAGATCAAGCCGCATGTGCTGGAATGGGAAAAAGAAGGCCATTATCCACAGGAGATCATAGAACAGGGTATTGAAATGGGACTGCACATGCTGCAGGTACCGGAAGAGTACGGCGGCATGGGACTGGACACCACAACTACAGCTATGATGATCGAGGAAGGCGCAAAAGTTGAAAGTACCTTTATGGGTATGTTCAATGTAACCAGCATGGGCGGAAAGATCGTTATGGCAGCAGGAAATGAAGAGCAGAAGCAGTATTATTCCGGCCTGCTCCAGAAGGGATATTTAAGCTCTTTCTGCCTGACAGAGCCTGATGCAGGTTCTGACAGTGCTGCTGTCCGTACCACGGCTGTCCGCAAAGGGGATAGTTACGTTATTAACGGAACAAAAATGTTCATTACCAATGCTTCTTTAGCAAGTGTATTCCTGGTAGTGGCAACCTTAGATCCTTCCAAAGGCTCTAAAGGACTGGCTACATTCATTGTAGAAAAAGACCGTCCAGGTGTTACCGTAGGAAAGAAGATTGAAAAGATCGGTATGCGTCTTTCCAATACAGCAGAGGTTATTTTTGATAACGTAGAGATCCCTGCATTTAACCTGATCGGAACAGAAGAAGGCGGCTTTGCCAACGCTATGAAGGTTCTTACCGCTTCCAGACCGATCATTGCGGCTTCCAGCCTTGGCGCATGCCAGTTAGCAAGAGACCTGGCAATCCAGTATTCCAAGGAAAGAATTGCTTTTGGAAAACCAATCTGCGCAAAACAGATGATCCAGGAAAAGATTGCCAACATGGAAATGCTGATCCAGGCCGGCCGCGGACTGGTATACAATGCTACCATGCTTCTTGACCAGGGCAAGCCATGCAACAAAGAGGCTTCTATTGCAAAATGCTTTGTAACGGAAGCATACGGCAAGATCACAGATGATGCTTTACAGATCTTTGGCGGATATGGTCTTTGCGATGAATATCTGATCTCCAAGTTATACCGTGATTCCCGTGTAAACCGTATTATTGAGGGAACCAACGAGATCCAGAGAGTGGTTATTGCCAAGTCTTTACTGCGTTAATAAAACCTGTTATTTGGTTAACAGGTTGGTTTGACCAGAAAATAACGAAAATCAAATTTCGATTTTGTGCGTAGTGACATAGATGGTTTAATCTGAGTTTGTTATTATTATGTCATAGTCAGTTACATCATAATAAATCGTTTCAAGACCTGCTTTATGCGGAAGAACAGGGGGTGTGGTACCTGAAACGATAAATAAACGAGAGGGGTAATGATATGATTAGTTTACTGGGTATTGTGATCGGACTTGCGTTGTTCATCCTGTTGGCTTACATGGGTTACAACACGATCATCGTTGCCATTGCTTCGGCTATGGTAGTAGCAGTATTTGGAGGAATGAATCCATTCGTAGCATTAACTGAGGCATTTATGCCAAAGACAGTTGGATTCATGCAGGGATATTTCCTGATCTTCCTGTTCAGTGCATTATTTGCACGTTTCATGGGCGATTCCGGTGCAGCACCTTCTATTGCAGTTAAGGTTGCACGTATTGCAAAAAAAGCAAAAAATCCGGATATGCAGCGTTGGCTGGCAGTTATGGTACTTCCGCTGATCCAGCTGATCTTAACCTACGGCGGCGTTAACGTATTCGTAGTAGTATTCATCTTGGTAGCAATTGCCCGTTCACTGTTTAAGGATCTGAACATTCCCTGGTGGATGTACTCCTGCTCCTGTCTTGGTTCTTCCACAGTGACCATCGGTATGCTTCCTGGTTCCCCGCAGATTCAGAACATCATCCCAATGCAATATTTTGGAACAACTACCATGTCAGCACCTGTTCTTGGTATCTTAAGCTCCATTATTACATTTGCTATTGGTTCCCTGTATATCTGGTGGCAGTGCAAGCGTACTAACAAGAAGGGTGAAGGATTCTTCCCAACTGGCGAACTGATCGATAAAGAGCAGTTAGTAGAAGCAAGCGTTGAGAACGAAAAACCATTATGGCAGTGCTTACTTCCAATGATCGTTGTTATCGTTGTATTAAATGTATTAAAGCAGAGTGCAGTGATCGCTCTTTGCAGCGGCTGCGTAGTTGCATGGCTGTTATATGATCCACGCAAGCAGGATTTAAAGAAGATCTTCTCCGGCGCTATGCCACAGGCTATCATGCCTCTGATCACTGTTTGCTGTGCATCAGGCTTTGGTGGTGTTGTAGCAGCTGTTCCTGGATTCCAGACTATTGTTGGCAGCTTAAATAACTTTGGAACCAGCCCATTTATGATCGTATTAGTAGTTAATATTTGTTCCGGTATCTGCGGTTCTGCTTCTTCTGGTGAGAACATCGCCCTTCAGAACTTTGCTGACCGTTTCATCGCAACAGGAATTCCTGGACCTCAGTTACACCGACTGGTTGCAATGTCTTCCATTGGTCTGGATACACTGCCGCACAGCGCAGGTATCATCACTATGCTGTCTACAACCAAGCTGACCCACAGACAGGCTTACATAAACAACTTTATCCTGTCTCTGGTACTGCCGATCGTTATGGCATGCTTCGCAGCCGTTATGATCTCCGCAGGTTTCTATCTGTAAGCACAGGTTAAGGATACATAAAAACGTAAATTGAAATCCCCACAACATGCCGTACCTTCCGCATACGGCATGTATATAAAACTCCCGGAAAATGCTAGATAAAAGCGTTTTCCGGGAGTTTTTATGTTTCGCTAACTCAGGTTTTGCAAATAAAAAGGGACCTGCAAAGAACAGGTCCAGTGTGCTAGTGAAGGTCTCACCTGCGTCAGCAGGCAGATAAGCGTGCCAACGCAAAGACGTGAGTTTACGATACATTATTTCCCTTGGAATACAGGCTTTCTCTTCTCTAAAAATGCATTTACCGCTTCTGCATGGTCGGCAGAATGGGTCAGACGGTCTGCATAATCCGCTTCCAGACTCATGCACTGGTGCAGATCCGGGTACATGATCCGGTTGATGCCACCTTTGATCTCTGCATAGGAAAGAGTAGGCCCGTTTGCCAGGGCAGTGATCTGTTTTTTTACATTTTCTTCCAGCTCTTCAGCAGGTACTGCACGGGTGATAATGCCCATTTCAGCCGCTTCTTTTCCTGTGAAACGTCTTCCGGTCATAAACAGGTCGGTAGCTCTTGCCGGTCCAACACGTCTGGTTAAAAGAACGGAACTTCCCATATCCGGTGCCAGTCCAATAGAAGAAAAGGCAAAGGACATTTTTGTATTTTCTTCTGCAATAGCAAAGTCACATGCCATGCAAGACTCATCCCGCCTCCTGCACAGGCGCCTTCGATCCAGGCAACTACCGGCTTTTCAATCTGGCGGATATAAAGGACAAGATGGTTGAAGTTTGCCATATTGGTCTTGGTCTGGGTTGGAGCAGGGATACCGGCTGCATAATAGTCCACACGCTTCTTCATAGAAGTAATGTCACCGCCTGCACAGAACCTGCCGCCTTCGCCCCGGAGCACGATCACGCGGATCTGTGGGTCAAAGCGGAACTGCTCTAAAACTTCGGAAAGCTCCGCTGCCATAGGCTGGCTTAAGGCATTTAACTTTTTGGGGTCATTGAGGATGATATAACCTGCACCATTTTCGATGTAAGTTTTAACATACTGATACATAAAAATACCTCCTGTTATATTTTTCACCAGAGCAAACCAAATCAGTCCAGTGAGAAATCATTTCTGCTCTAAGTATAAGGCAAAAGCATGCAGATTGCACGGTACAAACTATGGATAATCCTACGAAAATAACAGGTGGTAAGGGGAATGTTCTTCGTGCATTCCTACATAGATTAAGAAGGTTTAATCTGTTAAAGTATTATCATACGGTCGGTGTATTTTTTATATGCTGAAAATGAAAAGTATGGGTGAGAAACCCGGGAAAAGCAAAAGATAACAGAATATGTATAACAGGAGGTTACGTTATGATCAAAACAAAATTCACAGAAATGTTTGGAATTGAGAAACCAATCGTCCAGGGCGGTATGCAGCATTTAGGAATTGCTGAATTTGCTTCCTTAGTCTGCAATGCAGGCGGTATGGGAACCATTAACATTACCTGTTATCCAGGTGTAGATGAATTCCACGAAGATGTGATCAAGATGAAGGAATTCACCAACAATAAGCCTTTCATCGTAAATATTTCCCTGGTTCCGGATCTGACAAAGGGCGAAGAGATCTTTAAGTATATTGATGTATGTGCAAAAGAAGGCGTTGCAGCTATTGAGTTTGCAGGTGCTTCCCCTGTGGAATTTATGCCGGCCTGCAAAGAAGCAGGTATTAAGATCATCCACAAGAGCCCAAATGCAAAGGTGGCAGCCAGCATGGCAAGAAAGGGCGCTGATGTGATTACCATTGCAGGTTATGAGGTAGCAGGACATCCAAGTATGGATGGAATCGGTACTTTCGTTATTGCCAACAAGGCAGCTAAGGTTTGCGCAGAATATGGCGTTCCGGTGCTGGCAGCAGGCGGCGTTGCAGATGGAAAAGGCCTGGCAGCAGCACTGGCATTAGGCGCACAGGGCGTTGTTTTGGGAACACGTTTTGTAGCAACCACGGAGTGCCCGATCTCTGATAACCACAAGGAATGGCTGTTAGAGCATACAGAAAAAGATACAGTTATTATCCAGAAATCCATTCACAATGCAGCCCGTGTTGCAAACAACATGGCAGCAAAGCTGACTCTGGAAATGGAAAAGAGAGGAACCACTCTGGAAGAACTGATGACGGTTATTGCAGGAAGACTGAGCAAGAAATGCTATAAGAATGGCGATATTGACGGTGGTATTTATGCATTAGGACCGGCAATGGGCCTGATCGATGATATTAAGCCGGTACAGCAGTTAATGGATGACATGGTAGCAGAAGCAGAAGAGGTGATCGGCGGATTAAAGGCTTCTATTTATTAATAAAAAGGTATAGAAGCAATAAAAGTAATAGAAGTAAAAGCAGAAGGCAATAAGAGCAGGATCAGAAGGGACTTAAGATGATGGCAGACGAGACAAATTACAGACCTTTGGAAGGGGTTAAAGTACTGGAACTTTCTACAATGGTGGCAGCTGGCTCCTGTGGAAGAATGTTAGCAGACTGGGGTGCTACAGTTATTAAAGTAGAAGCGGAAAAAGGCGATATGTTCCGCAACTTCCCAAAAACATTCCTGGTACCATGTACGATGGACGAGAACCCCTTATTTGACAACCTGAATGCAGGAAAAAGAGGTATCGTATTAAACTTAAAAACACCAGAAGGAATGGAAGCAATGCATAAGCTTTTAGCGGAAGCAGACGTATTTCTCACCAACACCCGTGTAAAGGCCTTAAAGAAGCTGGGCCTGGATTACGACTCCTTAAAGGATAAATATCCGAGACTGATCGAGGCGAATATTTCCGGTTTTGGTGAAAAGGGACCGAAGAAAGATAATCCCGGATTTGATACCGTTGCATTCTGGGCAAGCAGTGGTTTTAACGCAGATATGATGGTAGAAGGACCTGGAAGTTATCCTGTATATAGTTCTGCAGGCCCGGGGGATATTGTCACAGCAATGGGACTATGCTATGCTATCACAGCTGCTCTTTATAAGCGTACCCAGACAGGAAAAGGCGACCGGGTAAGCTCATCTCTTTACGGAACTGCATTGTGGTGCTTCCATATTATGTCAGTTGCAACAGAAGAACGTTATGGATACCAGTATCCAAAGACCAGAGAGGTAAGCGCACCTACAGGCGCTCCTTTCAGGACAAAGGACAACCAGTGGTTATGACTACTATTTTAAAGATCGAAGAGCAGTGGCCGGTGCTGTGTAATGTATTAGGTGTTCCGGAGCTGGGAACAGACCCAAGATATAACACCTCCCTGCGTCAGAGAGATCCGGAAGTGCGTAAATATCTGATGAAACGTTTTGAAGAAATCTATGCAACCAAGACTGCAGATGAGTGGTGCAAGCTGCTTACAGAGGCAGATATTGTAAATGATAAGCTGGCTCATTACAAAGATATGGAGCACAGTGAGCAGGCATGGGAAAATGAATATATCCATGAAGTAACCTGTCCAAATGGCGGAAAATCCATTCTGGTGCGCCCGGCTATGCGAAGTGACCGTATGGGTATCCCGACCTGGAAGCGGGGCCCTATGTTAGGCGAGCACACAGAAGAGGTTTTAAAAGAGATCGGTTATACAGATGAACAGATCAAGACCATGGAAGAAAAGAAGGCAGCTGTTCAGATCGATACCACCCAGTTTAAACATCTGGATGAGGAAATGTAAAGAAGGGGATAAATGATGGAAGGGCAGTTTCATTCCTTGATCGATATATTTAAAACAGGAAAAGAGCAGTATCCGGAAAAGACCGCCATTATCATGGGAGAAGATACAAGGACATATGGCCAGATCTTTGACAATGCAAAAAGAATTGCCGGTTTTGTATTGGAAAAAGAGATAAAACCTCAGGATAAAGTGGCAGTGATCTCCCAGAACCATGTAGACTATATTGAGACTGTTCTGGGTATCATTATGGCAGGCGGGGTGCCAGTAAATATCAACTGGCGCCTTGCTGCTCCGGAGCTGCACCACCTTCTGCAGTTTAACGAAGTAAAATTGACCTTTTTCCGTTCCAAAGATGAGAGTATCCGAAAGGAAATGGGAGAACTGACGAAGGAAATGTGTCAGTGTGTGGATATGGACTGTATCAAAGAGGTTCTTGAAGGTGTAGAGCCTTTAGAACAGTTTATTGAGCGTGAGGATGAAGATGTTTTAATGCATCTGCATACAAGCGGTACTACCGGTATGCCAAAGACTGTTCGGTATACAAAGGGACAGTATATGCGGGAACTGACTACCTGTGTACATTCCCTTGGCTTTGACAAAGATACGGTGTTCCAACTGATGAGCCAGTTATTCCATTCAGCAAGTATTGGTCCTTATTCCATTTTTGCCTGCGGCGGAACCATTGTGCTGTTCCCGAAGTTTTCACCACAGGAATATTTAAAGAGCATTGAAAAGCATCATGTTACCAGGTTAAGCGCTATTCCTACTGTACTGACTGCTTTGCTTAACCAGCCGGATTTTGACCGCTATGACCTGAGCAGTATCCATACCATCAGTTATTCCACCTGTCCCATGCCGCCGGAGCTGATCAAACGTGCGTTAAAGCATTTTAACTGCGGCTTCCAGCAGTCCTATGGCATGACAGAAATGGGTTCTATTGTCACTATGCTTACAGAAGAAGAGCATATTAAGGACAATATGCGATACCTGAATTCTGTAGGACGTCCCATTGAAGACCATAAAGTAAAGATCATCGCAGATGATGGTTCTGAATGTGCTCCCGGAGAAACCGGCGAAATTGTAGTGACAGGTCCTGGCATGATGAAAGATTATTATAAAATGCCGGATGAGACAAAGGAAGTTATGGTAGATGGCTGGTATCATACCCGTGATATGGGCTATCTGGATGAGAACGGTTATCTTTATATCAGCGGACGCAAGAGCGATATGATCATATCCGGCGGTGAAAATATTTTCCCGCTGGAAGTAGAAAATGTTCTGCGGATGAGAGAAGACATTGCGGAAGTTTGTGTTCTTGGAGTTCCGGATGACTACTGGGGTGAATCTGTCCAGGCAGTTGTAGTATTAAGACCGGGCAGCAAACTGACACCGGAAGAGATCCGAACCTTTTGCAGAGGTAAGATCGCCGGTTATAAAATACCAAAGAAGTATATATCTGGGAAGAACTGCCGAAAAATACCACAGGAAAGGTTTGTAAGGCAGAAGTGCTTAAGAAGATAGAAATGTAATGTGTGCATAATAAAAGTGCTGCGGTTTTCATAGTCGCAGCACTTTTTAATGTCTGTTCTATCATCGGTGATTTGCACATCCGACGGTGATTTCCCAAAATACCTTTTAAAAGCAGCGCTAAAATAAGCGGCATTTTCATAACCGGTCATAGAGGAGATCTCGTACATTTTCATGTGTGTGTTTCCAACAGGTTTTTCG
>ENA-OQIG01000145-OQIG01000145.1-human-gut-metagenome-genome-assembly--contig:-NODE-145-length-39761-cov-4.718045_pt1 | contig 39761 bp, 41 predicted proteins | sample MGYA00242576_ERZ504741 | MGnify/ENA primary metagenome ERZ504741 (study PRJEB26092, sample SAMD00036436) | human gut metagenome | host: Homo sapiens | study: EMG produced TPA metagenomics assembly of... | reverse complement strand
AGTGGACTAAGGAAATTGCATGGAATCAGGCAGTCATAACAGATGTAATGGGATGATATTGTAAGCCGGTAGAATGAAGATACACTGATACCGGCAGTAAAGATCGCGATCCATAACTATAAGCAGAGAGAAGCTATGGCGAAGGAGTTTCACAAGACGCAGGAAGCCTGGATGATAGAAAATATTTAGACCGGGCAAAAGGTCTGGTGATGGAGCGGAAAAACATGTCTGAAAAAGAAGCATTTACTTATATCCGCAGTCTGTCCATGGATAAGGGGATCTCTATGACGGAACTGTCAAAAATGCTTTTGAAAGCATATGAAGGCTGACACAAAAGCAGAGAGGGAATTTATGGAACAGAAGAAAAATAAGCTTCTCAGTGACATGATACAAAATGATACAGATAAAAAAATGGTGCAACTGGTAGAAGCGGCAACGGATCTTAGCTGCGGGGATATCTGCACCCTTTTAGAGGTGGCGCATTCCCTCCCTTTTGTGGGAAATCTGGAAGGCGGAGATACATACATCAATGTGCTTACAAGAGAAAAAGAGTCCATGGTCATTGCTCAGTACAGACATCCAAACTATGATCTGTATAAACGCAGTATCATTGGGGAGATTGAGCGCAGGGAAGATGAGCGGCTGTGTACCGGGCGCTGGAAGAAGGCATTTCCGGCCGTGGACTAATCGGCATCATTGATGAAGGAAGAACGGTAGTGCGGCATACTGTAAGCCCTATACTTAACAGCGAAAAAAAGGTAATAGGGGCGCTGACATACGAATATCCCAATGCCGGTGCAGATACAGAGTCTATCCGTATTATCAATAATCAGGAAGGAAAACAGGATCCTTTTAACAGGCAGCTTGGAAAAGCCAGCGATTATCTTCAGGATGCCATTCTTCTTTATGATGCAAATGGAATATGTACATTTGTCAATCCCAAGGCAGAAGTTCTGTATCAGGATAAGGGATTTGAACTGCCTTTGATTGGCCGCAGATGCAGCGAACTGCACATTACGGATTGCAATTGGTCTGATCTTACAGAACATCGTGGCGTAATACGGAGAGAGGTACGTACACCGAATTTCATCATGGATGCGGTCATCAGCGGTATCTGGGAAAATGGCACCTGCCAGGGCGCAGCGATTATCTTCCGGGATAAGACAGTGGTACATCAGATGGAGGATGAGATCGCTTACCGCGTGGCGCTGATCCATGAGGTACATCACCGGGTCAAGAATAATCTTCAGACGATTATCAGTCTGATCGGGTTGGAAGCGGTCCATACAAAGGATGAAAAAGTAAAAGCTTTTGCAAAGACCATTACCAGTCATGTGCGCAGCATGAATATCACTTATGACCTGCTTTCTCATACAGGAAGTGAAAATGTGGGATTAAAAGTCCTGATCTCCCGTATTACAGATGTTTTACTGGAAAATAACTGTTTAAAAGAAACGTGCAGTATTTCTACAAGGGTAGATGGGGATGATGTGATACTTACAGAAACAACGGCGTCTACGGTGGCTCTTATTGTTAATGAACTGGTTCAAAACAGCTTAAAATATGCATTTAAGGACCGGAAACAGGGACAGATCAGGCTGAAGATCGAAAAAGGCGCAGTTACTCCTGGATCACAGTGCAGGATGATGGCTGCGGCTTTGACAATAAGAAGATTTCCAGGGCAAACAGCGGACTGGGGCTCCGCCTGATCAGCAGTCTGGTACAATCAAGCCTGAAAGGAGAATTGTTTATAGAAACAGGGGAAAATGGAACCAGTATAAGATTTTCTTTTTCCATGCCCCAGGCTGGATAATCTAAAATAATTCTAAACATAAAATAAAAATAGTTTAAAATAAAACTTGTTAAACTATTGACAAAATAATGTGTGAGTGCTATGATGTAGACAATTAAAGCGATATCTCTTTAACACTGAAAATTCAATTAAACCTGATATGCAACGGCGTATATCAGTACCACAGAAAGGCATCGAAGCCCCAGAAACTTTTTACAGAGTTTTTGGGCTTTTTTATTGCTTATGATCTGCGTGGATTTTCGGACGTTACCTGGAGTTGTGGCCCAGTTAAGGCTCTAGGGCCTTTATATGGGTCTCTCCCGGCGGCGGTTTTACAACTGCCGGAAAAAACTTACGAAAAGGAGTCGTTTCATAATGGAAAACAAGCAAAATAAGGGCGGCGGTTTAAACAAGAGCTTGAAACTCATCTTTGTTTATACAGTTGCTACGGGTTCAATTTTTACGTTCGTAAACTATTGGGATTCTGTCTTTTACGGATACTGCGGAAGCGGTACATTCCTTGCATTTGCACTGATGACAGTGGCTATTCTTCCGGTAGCCCTTGTATACAGTGAACTGGCATCTCTGTTCCATACATCAGGCGGAGAGCTGATCTATAACACAGTTGGTATCAACAAACACGTAGGTTTCCTTGCTTCCTGGCTGATCATGGCAGCGTGGATCTCTGTTCCGCCGGCTGTTGTTATGGCGATCATGACATGGGTAAATAAGACCTTTGCCCTGGGACTTGGAACATGGCAGATGGTAGGCTGTGCAGCGGTTCTTTTAGTACTGTATTTCTTTATGAGTATCCAGAATGTACAGTTCTTAGTTAAGGCTCAGGCAGGTATGTTGTTCTGCAACATTACCGTTACAATTTTAACAGGATTTATCCTTCTGTTCTCCGGTCACTGGCATATTTCAAATTTTGGAAATATTTTCCAGTCTACTCTGGACTCCGTATATGGTATTCCTGGATGGGTCATTGGCATGGCACTTCTGATCACACCATACTTCGGATTTGAAACAGTACCTCAGATGGTTGAGGAAGGTGACTTCCCGATCAAGAGTTCCAAGAAAGCAATCTGCGGTTCCATTTTAACCTGTGGCTGCATTTATGTGTTCTATTATTTCTGCGTAGCAGGTCTGGATGGATTAAAGGATGTGTATACAAACTTTGCACAGGATGGTTTCTTAACCATTGCTACCATGCAGAATGTACTGGGCTGGACATTCTGGCCGATCATTGTAGGTATCCTTTCCTGCCTCTTAGGTATGGGCGCTTCCTTACTGGGTTTCTGGATGTCTACCGTCCGTATGCTGTACTCTATGGCAAATAAGAACTTCCTGCCAAAGGTATTCGCAGCTGTAAACAAAAATCAGCAGCCAATGCTTCCAAACGTATTCCTGCTGGTATTATCTCTTATCTTTATCGTACTTCAGAACTCCTCAGACTTTATGAGCGCGTTCTTCAACCTGATGAGCTTTGGCTGTGCATGTGCATATGCGCTGACTATGATCTCCGCAGTATGTATTCATAGAAAACATCCAGACTGGAAGAGTTCCAACACCGTAAAGGGCGGTGATGCGTTCCGTCTCTTTGCAATGTGTATCGCAGTTGCTATCGCATTCTTCTGTACACTGGGACAGGGAATTGATTCCTGGATCTGCTTTGGCGTATATCTGGGTGTAGGTGTTGTGATCTGGCTTTGGATGGTACTTGTAAACTGGAAGAAACATCCGGTAGAGATCGAGACTCCGGATGGTATCCAGAAGTTCTAAAAGAAAGTTCAGAAAAGTTTAAATGACATGGCAGACATGCCTGGATAAAGAAGGAGCATAAAAACATGTCTGATACAAAAAATACAGAAAATGAGTCTGGCGGACTGAAGAAAAGTCTTCGTCTGATCTATGTATATGCCATTGCCGCAGGTGCTATTTTCACCTTTATCGGATATTGGGATACCATTTTCTATGAATATTGTGGTGCGGGTACATTTTTAGGATTTATCCTGATGACGCTGTTGATCCTTCCGATTGCTATGGTCTACTGCGAACTGGCACCGTTGTTTCCAAGGGCAGGAGGAGAGCTGATCTACAATACAGTAGGTATTAATAAACATATTGGTTTCTTCTCTTCCTGGCTGATCATGGCAGCCTGGATCGCAGTTCCGCCGTCTGCAGTTATGGCCATTGTCCAGTGGATGTTCCATGTACTTCATATCCAAAGCAGCTTCCTTCTTATAGAAGGAGTTGCTCTGGTCGCTCTTATTGGTTATTGTGCTCTGAGCCTGCAGAATGTGGAGATCGCCGGTAAGATCCAGTTGTACATGCTCATGTTTGCCATTGCAGGTTGTATCGTGGCAACGGTAGCCTTCCTGTTCTCAGGTGTGTGGAGCTTTGATAACTTTAAGAACTTTTTCTATTCACAGGTGGGCAGCCATTTTGGCATTCCGTCCTGGATCATAGGAATGGCTCTTTTGATCACTCCGTTTTTCGGATTTGAAACAGTGCCGCAGATGGTAGAAGAGGGAGACTTCCCAATTAAAGACTCTAACAAAGCTATCCTCGGTTCCATCGTTTCCTGCGGTATTGTATATTCCCTGTTTTTCTTCGGACTGGGCGGCATGCCGGTACAGCCTTTGGTAGAAGAAGGGGGCGCAGCTGTTAATGGTTTTCTGGCCATCACCATGATGGAGCAGTTAGGCGGCGGCTGGGGTGTATTTGCAGTGATCTTTGGTATTGCAGCGATCCTTTGTGCCATTGGCACCTGCTTACTTGGTTTCTGGCTGTCAACCGTTCGTCTGATGTATGCAATGGGAGAAAACAATTTCCTTCCAAAGGCATTTACAAAATTAAACAGTCATCAGCAGCCGGTATTACCAAATATCCTGCTTCTCATCATATCCCTGGTATTCCTGCTTTTGCAGAATGCCACCACCTTTATGAATGACTTTTTCAATCTGATGAGCTTTGGCTGTGCCTGCGCATATGCGCTGACGATGATCTCAGCAATGCGGATCCACAAGAAATATCCAAACTGGGTATCTCCTTATAAATTAAAAGGTGGAAATTTCACAAGAGTATTAGCTCTTATCATTGCAGTAGTCATCGCTTTCTTCTGTACGTTAGGACAAAGCGCTGGTTCCTGGAAGTCATTTGGAATTTACCTGGGAGTAGGAGTCCTCTTATGGCTGTGGATGGTCCTTGTAAACTGGAAAAAACATCCGGTAGAGATCGAAACAGTGGAAGGCTTAAAGAAGTTTTAGAAACTTAATTTTGAACCTGTACGGGAAACCGTCTGGCATATATAATAACTATAATAGTTAAAACAATAACAATTTTTTATATGTAAAGGAGAATGTAAAATGGCTAAATTGGATGGTAAGGTTGCATTAATTACAGGAGCTGCTGCAGGACTTGGTGAAGGTATTTCTACCGCATACGCAAAATACGGCGCAAAGCTGATCATGGTAGACTTATCTCCGGAAGTAGAAAAGACTGCTGAAAAGCTGAGAAAAGAATACAACGCAGAGATCATTACTGTTGTTGCAAACGTAGCTGACCGCGCACAGATGGATGCAGCTGCTGCACAGGGTGTTGAAAAATTTGGTGAGATCAATGTTGCATGCTGCAACGCAGGTGTGTGCCGTCTGGCTCCTTTTGAGGAAATGGATGATAAGACCCGTGATTTCCACATTGATGTAAATATCAAGGGTGTATGGAACACCTGTAAGGCAGTTATCCCATACATGTTAAAGCAGGGCGGCGGCAACATCGTTATCGCTTCTTCTGTAACCGGTGATATCGTTGCTGATGCTGGTGAAGCAGCATACGCTATGACAAAGGCTGCATTAGTAGGTCTGACCAAGTGCCTGGCAGTTGAGTATGCAAGCCGCAATATCCGTGTAAACTGCTCACAGTTAGGATATGCACGTACACCAATGGTTGAGAAGATGGCAGTTGAGTCCAATCCTGAGAACCCAGAGGCAGCTATTGCAGATATCGCTGTAGGTGTTCCTATGAAGCGTCTTGCAAAACCGATCGAAGTTGGCGAACTGTTCGCATTCCTTGGAAGCGACGAATCCAGCTACCTGACCGGATCCCAGATCGTTATCGACGGTGGCAGCACACTGCCAGAGACCATGTCTATTGGTACCAACTAAAAATAACTTGAAAATCAAATAAAACCGCACTATAATAGTAAAGAACTGGAAAAGGGGAGCTGGCAGTCAGTCGGCTGAGAGTGGGATGTGTTTCCCAGACCCGTAACCTGATTTGGATAATGCCAACGTAGGGATATAAAACCGAGGTCTTTTTAGAGTGTGATCTTAGCGGATATGTCTGTTGCAGGCATATCCGCTTTTTCGTGTGCAATGAGCCAAAGTCCGCACTTGCGGGAGACCATGGCGAATGCCGCGAAAACCGAAAAATGCGGAGCTTTTTTCCGGTCTTAGGTCTTCCAGGCGGCATATTGGGGGCACCACCTTATGTCGCATAATAAAACGTGGCCTGCAGTAGAACATGTCAAACGTACATTGTATACACTGTGGGAATGCTGAGAAGGGAGAAGACGATTATGAAAACAGCATTAACGATCGCCGGGAGTGATTCCAGCGGAGGCGCCGGTATTCAGGCCGACATTAAGACAATGATGCAAACGGAGTATTTGCCATGAGCGCGATCACAGCACTGACTGCGCAGAACACAACAGGAGTAGAGGCAATTTTAAATGCCACTCCGGAATTTTTAGGACAGGAATTAGACTGTATTTTTACTGACATTTATCCGGATGCAGTAAAGATCGGTATGGTATCAGACAAAGAGCTGATCTGCATGATCGCGGCAAAGTTAAAGCAGTATGATGCGAAAAATGTAGTAGTAGATCCGGTCATGGTAGCGACCAGCGGAGCGAGACTGATCAGTGAAGATGCTATTGAGACTTTAAAGGCAGAATTATTCCCGCTGGCAAAGATCCTTACACCAAATATACCGGAAACAGAAGAACTGACGGGAATGAAGATCACATCTGTCGCAGATATGGAAGCTGCCGCAAAGAAGATCTCTGAGACATATAACTGCGCCGTACTGTGCAAAGGCGGACATAAGTTAAATGACGCCAATGACCTGCTTTGGAGCGAAGGAAAAGGACGCTGGTTTGCAGGAAAGCGTATTGATAATCCAAATACCCATGGAACAGGCTGTACTTTATCATCTGCCATTGCTTCCAACCTGGCAAAAGGCTTTGATCTGGAAACTTCCGTAGAGCGTGCAAAGGACTATATTTCAGGCGCTTTGGCAGCAATGCTGGATCTTGGAAAAGGCAGCGGCCTATGGATCATGGTTTTGCCATTGATAATGAATACACGAGGGAGGCAAAGTAAGAATGGAAAAGAAAACTTCCCTTTTTGATAATGGACTGATCTGGTTTGGCGCAGGTGTTTCCCTGGCTGAGATCCTGACAGGTACTTATTTTTCCACCCTGGGATTTGGCCGTGGACTTGCGGCTATCTTACTGGGACATGTGATCGGCTGCGTTCTTCTGTTTTTGGCAGGCGTCATCGGCGGAAACAGCCGTTTAAGTGCTATGGAGACAGTAAAGAGCAGTTTCGGCAATAAGGGCGGACTGTTTTTTGCCCTGTTAAATGTATTACAGCTGGTTGGCTGGACCGCGATCATGATCTATGACGGCGCACTGGCAGCAGGCGGTATCTTTTCTTCCGGACACTGGATCTGGTGCCTGGTTATCGGCGTTCTGATCATTGTATGGATCATGGTAGGTATCACCAATCTTGGAAAGATCAATACCGTTGCAATGACAGCTTTGTTTTTACTGACACTGGTACTGTGCAAGGTGATCTTTTTCAGTGGAAACAGTATTCTTACAGAGCCGGATGACAGCCTTTCCTTTGGTGCTGCTGTAGAACTGGCAGTAGCTATGCCATTATCATGGCTGCCGCTGATCAGTGACTATACCAGAGAGGCAGAAAAGCCGGTAGCCGCAACTGCAGTCAGCGCTGTGGTATATGGTCTGGTAAGCTGCTGGATGTATCTGATCGGTATGGGCGCATCTATCCTCACTGGTGAGTCTGACATCGCCAGATCATGTTAAAGGCCGGTTTAAGTGTGATCGCCTGATCATCGTAGTATTTTCAACTGTAACAACTACCTTCCTGGATGCTTATTCTGCAGGTATCTCCAACGAGTCCATTTTCCCACAGTTTAAGGGACAGTATGTGGCAGTAGCTGTTACGGTTGTGGGAACCATTGGCGCTATTGTGTTCCCAATGGATGATATTACCGGATTTTTATATCTCATCGGTTCTGTATTTGCGCCAATGATCGCCATTCAGATCGCAGATTATTTTATTTTACACAGAGACAGAAGAAAAACTGCATTTGATACCAGAAACCTGGTGATCTGGGTCATCGGTTTTGTTCTGTACCGTATCCTGATGAATGTGGACCTTCCTGTAGGAAATACACTGCCGGATATGATCATTACCATTATTTTGTGTGTGATCGCAGGTGCGGTATTACATTGAGGTAACAAACATAAGAAAATCCCCGTGTCTGTACATATTTGTACATAGACACGGGGATTGTTGTTATCTACCTGGAAAAACTATCAGGTGACATGTCTGTTTAGTCTAAATCTGTATCAGGTGGTGCTCAATTCCTTCGCTCTTTAATATAGCTTCTTCCCTCTGATGACAGGTAAAGATGATACACTGGCTGTCCCAGGCACCTGCAAGCCATTTTAAGGCAGTTTTTAAACGGTCATCGTCATAGAGGACGAAACTGTCATCAAAGATCAGTGGCATGGTGCCGCGGTCGCTGATAACCAGCTTTGCTGCGGCAAGACGAACTGCAAGGTAGATCTGGTCCATAGTTCCGCTGCTGACCTGGTCAATAGGCACCAGACGGGTTGGTGTGTTCATAAAGATATTTAAGTTCTGGTCAATGCTCATACTGCGGTAGATGCCGCCGGTAATACCTTCGATCAGTTCAGATGCAGTTTTATTTAAGTAAAGACCAAAAGAGTCGCGGATGGAAGTAGATAAATGGGTCATGGTTTCCTGGGCCAGATCAAGAGCATCTAATTCTTCCTGAATGCGCTCATTTTCTGTCAGAACATGTTTTAACTGCTCTGCCTCATTCTTTTTGGCAGACAGCTGTTCTAATTTCTGTTCCAGTTCCCACTGAAGCCGTTGCTGTTTCTCGATCTCGTCTGATACGCATTCTTCTTTTTCCTGGAGCCTGCTGATATCAGCTGCCATGGTATTTAAGGTATTTTCAGACTGTTCCACAGCCTTGCTTAAACGCAGGAAACCGGCCAGTTTTCCCTCTAACGCTTCCATTGCCTCTTCAGAAATAGAAGGGTCCTGCAGATGCTTTGAAAAGATCTCCTGAAGCTGTCTGGTTTCTGTATCCAGCTGCTTTTTAAAATGGCGGCTGCGGGCAAGTAGCATACTGCCGGCTACAGCAAACAGGATACCGCAGAGAATGGCTAATAAAGCAGGGATCTTTATAAGAGATCCAGAAAGCTGTAAAAACCGGGGCGCAAATCCTGAAAGCAGGGAAATGGCAGTATTTGGGAATAAGAGGAGGAACAGACCGCTTGCCAGCCCGGGGACTGCCATCAGAAACAGAAAAACAGCTCCGATCGTGCGGGAATGTTTGCTGCAGGCTTCTAAGGCGTTGTTGTAATCCTGGTAGTGTTTCCGGGCTTCTTCTGTATATTTTTCTACAGAGCCTGATTTTCAAACTGGCTGTTGACCAGGATCTGCCGGCCTTTAGCCGCTTTTTCCAAAAGCACTTCTTTTTCTTTTTGCTTTTTATCCAGATCATTCTTTAACTGTCCCTTTTCCTGGCGCCTGGCTGTAAGGTGGTTGGCATATTCAGGGGCAGAGATCTCCTGCTCGATCTTGCGGATCTCACCAAGAATATTGGCATAACTTTTAGCTGCTTCCGGAACAAAATGGGCTTCCAGCTGCTTGCGCTGGTTTTTTAAATAAGCGCTGGCTTTGGTGATATTTAAAGCAATGCTTCCGGAAGTGTTCAGATTTGCGATATAATTTCGCAGTTCCGAGACCATTCCGCCGTCAGTGGCACATTTTAACTGACCGATACTGATGGTATTGTCATAGGCAGTTTCAGACAGGCCGCAGCGCAGCTTGTCCAATAATGCAGTTGTATTTTCTTCTTCTTTTCCTGAGGTTTCGTTGATCACGCACAGGCGCTTGTCCCCCTTCTGGAAACGGCGCTCAATGCGGTAAACTTCCCCGTCACATTCAACCCGCAGGAAACCTTCATAGACCCCGCTCTGGGTCCAGGGCTGAAATTTGGAATAGGTATCATTTTTAGAAGCGCGGCCCCGCTGGCGCTCAATGCCAAAGAGCATGCCTTGATAAATGTATGTAAAGTGGATTTTCCGGCTTCATTTTTTCCATAGACTACATTTAAGCCATCTTCAAAGGAAATGTCCCTGTCATGAAATTTTCCAAAGCCGTCAATATGCAGACTGAGTATCTTCATTGGGTCAGCTCCTTTCGTCAGTAGTGTGGAGTAAGGCATTTACTCCATAATACAGTGCTTTTTTCTCTACAGGACTCATATCTTCTTTCTGAAGTGCCTGGATGAAAATCCGATCATGTCACTGGAATGCTCTGCAAACAGGGCAGAAAAATCGTAATCCGGCTCTGTATCGTCAATAATTTCTGCAATGCGAAACTGTGCTTCCAAAGAAGATAAGTCGAATTCTATATCTGGGTCGCGCATGCCTTTTAAACGGAAACGATAAATATTTTCTTCCCCGCGTTTGCGGATCTCTGCCATGATCCGGTCAGCCAGTTCCATGTTTGTGGTTTCTCTGGAAACTTTTACTGCCAGAGGCAGATATTGAAGGGTGGCAGCAGGAACAAATTCCAGGTGTGTTAATTTATGGGTCTCAGGATGGATCTCGCCGGTAAAATATCCATGGACTCCCGTTTCTGTCAGATCCAAAGGTTCCGGTGATCCACAGTAAGCAATCTTATCCTCAGAGATCACCTGAGGTTTGTGGATATGTCCCAGGGCAATGTAAGAAAATGGGGATAACTCCAGGCTGTTAAAGTTAATAGGCAGATGGGCAGTGTCTCCGCCATGTGCCATCAGGATCTGGATATGATTGTTCACGGAAACCTGCATATCTTCTAACAGAGGTTTTTTGATCTCTCTGGTGTGATAACTGAAACCGTAAATTTCCGTATTGATATCCTCAAAATAAACGGAATTAAGGTCCGGGTCCATGAAAAAAGTAACATTGGGGCTCCATGAAAAGCTTAAAAGAGCGGAGTTTTCCCGTATGCGGTCATGATTTCCTGCAATGAGGATAACTTTTACATTGGGAATGGTGGTAAACAGATAGTTGACTTCTTTTAAGTCCCGCACCAGTGGCTGGCGATGGAACAGATCACCGCTGATGAACAGACAGTCTGCCTGCATTTTCCAGCCTGGGCATGATCTTCTTAAAGGTATCTTTGATCGCCTGGGCCCGTTCACTTCCCCAGGGTTTATCTGCATCGGGAGTCATTCCCCAGTGGATATCACCTGTGTGGATAAATTTCATGAATTTCTCCTTTAAATAGATATACTCCCGAAACGTTTCTTGCACCTGCGCAAAAGAGTCTCGAGAGTACATATGGTGCAAAACAGATGGATTGCTTTGCGTCGTATATTGATATTATAACTCGCAGTTATTTACAGTTCTTGGGAATGGGATAACGTCGCGGATGTTGGACATACCGGTCAGGTACATTACGCAGCGCTCAAAGCCAAGTCCGAAACCTGCATGACGGGTGGAACCGTATTTACGAAGATCCAGGTAAAAGCCGTAATCTTCTTTCTTAAGTCCCAGCTCATCCATTCTTGCAACCAGCTTGTCATAGTCATCTTCACGCTGGCTTCCGCCGATAATCTCGCCAATTCCAGGAACCAGACAGTCTACAGCAGCAACGGTCTTGCCGTCTGGGTTCATCTTCATGTAGAATGCCTTGATCTCCTTTGGATAATCAGTAACGAATACTGGTTTCTTGAAGATCTCTTCGGTCAGGTAACGCTCATGCTCAGTCTGCAGGTCGCAGCCCCAGGATACCTTGTAGTCGAACTTGTCATTGTGCTTCATTAACAGTTCCACTGCCTCGGTGTAGGTAATGCGTCCGAACTCAGAGTTGAGAACGTTGTTTAAACGGTCTAACAGACCCTTGTCTACGAAGTTGTTGAAGAAGTTCATCTCTTCCGGAGCATGTTCTAATACATACTTGATGACATACTTTAACATGCCTTCTGCAACGCGCATATCATCATCCAGATCAGCGAAGGCCATCTCCGGCTCGATCATCCAGAACTCAGCTGCATGACGGGTGGTGTTGGAGTTCTCTGCACGGAAGGTAGGTCCGAAAGTATATACGTTGCGGAATGCCATTGCGTAGGTCTCTGCGTTTAACTGGCCGCTTACAGTCAGGTTGGTTGGCTTTCCGAAGAAATCCTGCTTGTAATCAACGGTTCCGTCTTCATTCTTTGGAATGTTGTTCAGATCCATAGTAGTAACCTGGAACATTTCACCTGCACCTTCACAGTCGCTTCCTGTGATCAGTGGGGTGTGGACATAAACGAAGTCCTTTTCCTGGAAATACTGATGGATGGCATAGGCAATCAGGAACGTACGCGGAATACGGCCTGGAAAGTGTTGGTCCTTGGACGTAAATGTGAAATAGTGCGCAGGTACTCGAAAGAGTGGCGCTTTTTCTGCAGAGGGTAATCAGATGCAGATGCACCTTCAACAGTAACCTCAGTAGCCTGGATCTCAAATGGCTGCTTTGCCTGTGGGGTAGCAACTAAAGTACCTTTAACGATGATAGCGGTTCCAACGCCTAACTTGGAAACCTGAGCGAAGTTTTCCAGAGTGTCGTGGTAAACAGCCTGAAGTGTCTCGAAATAGGTTCCGTCGCTGATAACGATGAAACCGAATGCCTTGGAATCACGAAGGCTGCGGATCCATCCGCCAACGGTAATTTCCTTGTCCAGGAACTTTTCCGGATTTTTATAAAGTTCTCTTACTGTAACTAAATCCATGATGAGTAATATCTCCTTTTCTCCAATACAAAATTTCTAAAAGCAAAAATGCAATATTATAAGGTATTATAAGGTATTTCACATAATGTTTCAAGGTTTTCATGCGTTTATGCAGGTTTTCCTAGCGCTTTTAAATGCAGGGTCCCGGTACAGCCATGAAAAGGAAAAAATGTCCCACCTACCAACACACTTGGTTAATGGCGGGGGACATATAGTGCCCGGAGGATTTTTAGGGCACAACATCTTGGGAAAAGTGTAAAATATAAAACATGATATCGAAAAATGTCGGAAAACTGCATAAAAAACACAAAATATATTAAAATATTTGTGTACTATTTATAAAGTTTGTGGTATAATTATGTTTACCAAAATTATATAACAGCAAGAGGTGATAACGTGATTAAAAAAGAAATGATTGCCATGCTTTTAGCTGGCGGACAAGGAAGCCGTCTTGGCGTTCTTACACAGAAAGTAGCCAAGCCGGCGGTATCTTTTGGGGGGAAGTACCGAATCATTGATTTTCCGCTGAGTAACTGTATCAACTCCGGTGTTGACACCGTTGGTGTTCTGACACAGTACCAGCCTTTACGTTTAAATTCACATATCGGAATTGGTATTCCGTGGGATTTGGACAGAAATGTTGGCGGCGTGACAATCTTACCTCCATACGAAAGAAGCAAGGGAAGTGACTGGTATACCGGTACTGCCAATGCTATTTATCAGAACCTGGAGTATATGGAAGCATATAACCCAGAGTATGTGCTCATCCTTTCCGGTGACCACATTTACAAAATGGACTATGAAGTAATGCTTGATTATCACAAAGCAAATAATGCGGATATCACCATTGCTGCTATGCCGGTACCGATCGAAGAAGCAAGCCGTTTCGGTATCCTGATCACTGATGAACATAACCGTATTACAGAGTTTGAGGAAAAACCAGCTGTTCCAAGAAGCAACCTGGCTTCTATGGGTATCTATATCTTCAGCTGGCCGGTTCTGAAAGAGGCTCTGATCAAGATGAAGGACGAGCCTGGATGTGACTTTGGTAAACATATCATTCCATACTGCCACGCAAAGGGCGACCGCAGCTTCGCATATGAGTACAATGGCTACTGGAAGGATGTAGGTACTCTTGGCTCTTACTGGGAAGCAAACATGGAGCTGATCGATATCATTCCTGAGTTCAACCTGTATGAAGAATACTGGAAGATCTACACCAAGAGTGATGTGATCCCGCCTCAGTACATTGCTTCCGATGCTCACATTGAGCGCAGTATCGTTGGCGAAGGTACAGAAGTTTACGGTGATGTTATCAACTCCGTTATCGGAGCAGGCGTTACCATTGCAAAGGGTGCTGTTGTTAAGGACTCTATTGTTATGCAGGGAAGCGTCATCGGCGCAGGCACATCCGTTGAAAAGGCCATTATCGCAGAAAATGTAAAAGTTGGTTCCGATGTTCAGATCGGTGTTGGCGAATACGCACCAAGTACATATGACCAGAAGGTATATCAGTTTGACCTGGCTACCATCGGCGAGAACTCCATTATCCCGGACGGCGTAAAGATCGGAAAGAATACCGCCATAGCAGGCGAGACCACCGTAGGCGACTATCCTGATGGTTTACTGGCAAGCGGAAATTACATTATAAAGGCAGGTGGCGTGAAATGAGAGCAATCGGTATCGTATTAGCAGGTGGTAACAGCAAGAGGATGCGGGAACTGTCCAGTAAAAGAGCAGTGGCTGCTATGCCGGTTGCAGGAGCTACCGCAGTATTGACTTTGCATTAAGCAATATGACAAACTCCCACATTCAGAATGTGGCTGTATTTACACAGTATAACTCCAGATCCTTAAACCTTCATCTGAGTTCCTCCAAGTGGTGGGATTTCGGACGTAAGCAGGGCGGACTGTATGTATTTACACCATCCATTACTCCTGAAAACGGAGACTGGTACCGTGGTACAGCAGATGCTCTTTACCAGAACCTGACCTTCTTAAAGAACAGCCATGAGCCATATGTAGTTATCACCTCTGGTGACGGCGTTTATAAGCTGGATTACAACAAGGTTCTGGAATACCATATTGAGAAGAAAGCGGATATTACCGTTGTCTGCAAAGATATGGAAGAGGGAACGGATGTTACCCGTTTCGGATGCGTTAAGTTAAATGATGACGGACGCATCACTGATTTTGAAGAAAAGCCAATGGCTTCTGACGCTACCACCATTTCCTGTGGTATCTATGTTATCCGCAGAAGACAGCTGATCGAGCTGTTAGAGCGCTGCGCAGCAGAAGACAGATACGACCTGGTAAATGATATCCTGGTACGTTATAAGAACTTAAAGAGGATCTATGCTTATAAGTTAGACAGCTACTGGAGCAATATTGCAACCGTTGATTCTTACTATAAGACCAACATGGATTTCTTAAAGCCGGAAGTAAGAGATTATTTCTTCAAACAGTATCCGGATGTTTATACCAAGATCGATGATCTTCCACCGGCAAAATACAATCCAGGAGCAGTTGTTAGGAACAGCCTTGTTTCCAGTGGATGTATTTTAAATGGTACGGTAGAAAACTCTATCCTCTTTAAGAAGGCATACGTTGGAAATAACTGTATCATCAAGAATTCTATTATCTTAAATGATGTTTATATTGGTGATAATACAGTGATCGAGAACTGTATCGTAGAGAGCCGGGATACCATCCGCGCCAATACAACCTATATCGGAACACCTGATAACATCAAGATCGTTATTGAGAAGAATGAACGCTACACACTGTAGATAAGTAGTAAATAGTGCGGCCCGTTTTTTCTGATTCCTTCAGAAGGGGTGCAGCACGGGGGCTGACGGAGGAAGCGGAAGGAGTATTAAAGCATGCAGGTAACAGATGTGAGAGTAAGACGGGTGGAGAAAGAAGGAAGATGAAAGCAATCGTCTCCATCACCTTAGACAATGAATTCGTGATCCACGATATCAAAGTCATTGAGGGAGAAAAGGGATTGTTCATCGCCATGCCAAGCCGCAAGGCAGCAGATGGCGAATACCGCGACATCGCCCATCCGATCAATTCCGGTACTAGGGAAATGATACAAAGCATCATCCTGGATAAGTATGAAAGTACTTTGCTGGAGAATGAAGAAGAAGCGCTTGCATAAGCGGCGGACCACTGGTGACAACAGGCACAATCATGTGATCACCTTAAACAAAAGATAAAAGGCAGCGACAGCTGCAGCAGGGATACCCTGGACCAGAAAATATGGCAGATGCCATGACTGGTCCGGGGTATTTTTATGTCGCTATAAATGAAAGCCAGTTGTTACATGCCTTCGGCACTCCCACAACTGCCGCCCGCATCGTAATCCGGGCTATTGCCCTGCTTACTCATGCAGCTTGGTTGCCAAATAGTTTGAAATTCAAAATATTAGCATTGCATGTGGGGAGTCTCTGTGCTATAGTTAGGGCGTAAATGTTTATTAATAGACATTAATAGACATTAATAGACATTGTGTACAATAAAATGAACGATCACCCGCCAGAGCGGGTCGATCCGTTGTTATGTGTTGAAAGGGAGCTGCCGCTGGCAGATCTTTCAAGTGGTTTTATGAGGAGAAAAGCAATGATTTCATACGAGAATACAAAGACAGTAAGAGACCTGTCTGGAATACGGGAAGAGAGTATGCCGGACGGGTATTTTTACGCTATGAGGAAAATGACGTAGTATATGAAGTAACTTATGATGAGTTTGCAACTCAGTGCCGCGGGGTAGCTGCCTGGCTGCGGGAGCAGGACGCGGCAGCGGGCCACAAGGTAAGAGTAGGATTAATGGGAAGCAGCAGTCACCATTACCTGGTATTTTTATTAGGCGTTATGGCCAGCGGAAATGTAGTGGTTCCCTTAGATGTACAGTTAAATGAAGAGACCTTTGCAGATAATGTAAACCGTTCTGACCTGGATATTTTATTTTACGACTGGGATCATTATGGCCTGGTAGAAGCAGTAAAGGAGAAATGTCCACGCCTTCGGGCCTGCATTTCCTTACAGCACGGAAAACATGTGCCATGTTCGGACCAGATCTTAAAGGGATATGCAGGGATCAGTGTCGATCCGGTGGTTTCTGAGGAAGACTGTGCTATGGTGCTGTTTACATCAGGAACAACAGGCAGAGGAAAGGGCGTTATGCTTTCCAACCGCAACCTGATGGATAATAACTTCTGCACCACAGATAAAGACCATCCTGAAAAAGAAGTTTACTTAAATATCCTTCCCATCCACCATGTATTCTGCATCAACGGTGATGTATTTACGGTCATGCGTTATGGAAGCGTTTTGTGTCTGAACCGGGACATGGCCCGTCTGGCAGCCCATATCCAGCTGTTCCAGCCTACTGTGATCCGTATGGTGCCTATGGTGGCAAAAGCCTTTACAATAAGATCGCTATTCTTTCCAGACAGGACACAGGTCGTTCTATGAATTCCATTAAACAGGAGGTGCTGGGAAAGCGCCTGCACAAGATCATCAGCGGCGGCGGTTATCTGGCGCCGGAGCTGGCTGCTAATTTCAACCGTCTGGGTATTTCCATTGCACAGGGATACGGCATGTCGGAGTGTTCTCCAAAAATATCATCCCCGGACTGGAGCAGACCGGATAAGTGGCATCTGTAGGAAAGATCGTAGACCGGTGCCAGGTGCGTATCGTAGATGGAGAGATCCAGGTAAAAAGCCTTCTGTTATGATGGGATATTATAAGGAGCCGGATAAGACAGCAGAGGCGATCACAGAGGACGGCTGGCTTTGTACAGGTGACCTGGGCTATGTAGATGAGGAGAATTTCCTGTATCTTACCGGCAGAAAGAAAAACCTGATCATCTTAAGCAATGGTGAAAATGTGGCACCGGAGCAGTTGGAGAACCTGTTTGTGGACGACCGGCTGATTGAGGATATCCTGGTATATGGGGAAGATGACATGATCGCAGCGGAGATTTATCCAAACTTTAAGTATGCAGACGCTGCAGGCATTGACCACATTGAGGAAACAGTGGCTCAGATCATTAAAAAGCACAATGAAGACTTCCTTCCTATAAGAAGATTGCCCGTTTCCATCTGCGTGACATTCCATTTGCGAAAACTTCTTCCAAAAAGATTATCCGCAGCCAGTATTTCAGCCAGAAGAAGCAGGAGGCAGAGGAGCAGGTCAATGTACATAAACCGGAAAATGATCTCCAGCAGAAGATCTATGATGCAGTATCTGCCGTGTTAGGCCACAGCCGTTTTGGCATTGATACCGACCTTTACAGCGCAGGACTGGATTCTTTGGGAAGTGTGCTGCTTCTTACAGACCTGTATGAAAAACTGCAGCTTTCCATGACCTTAAATGACCTGTTAGAGCATGGTTCTGTTTTAAAACTGGAAGCTCTTTATAAAGAGCGTGCTGCTGAGGGAAAGAAAGAGTTTGAGGTCCGTGACATTTATCCACTGACCAATTTACAGCTGTATTTTGCCTATGTAATGCGGGGAAATACAACAGCCAACCTGCCATTTTTATTTAAACTGGATCCACATGTAAATGTGTACCTGTTAAAGACAGCAGTAGAGAGAATGTTTGATGTGCATCCGGAATTAAAATGCGTGATCCAGCTTCATGAAGGGGCATACAAGAATTTTAGAAAGGATGACCGCAAGGTAGATATTCCTCTGATCACCTTAAGCGATGCCCAGTGGGAAGAGACCAGGAAGGGACTTTTACGCCCATATATGTATACAGAAAATGAGCCTCTTTACCATGCGGGCATTTATATGACAGAGTCAGCCAATTACCTGTTTTTAGATATTGCCCATATTATGGGAGACGGCATGACCATGAATGTGCTGTTTGAGGATATCAATGCTATTTATGCAGGAAAACAGGTGGAAAAGGAGAAATATACATTTTACGAGTATATTTTAGATGAAAAAGAGCGGGATGCCAAAGGGCTCAGACAGGAAAATGAAGCTTATTTTGCAGATCTGATGAAGGCTTTAAGATCAGAAAGAGTATCCTTGCAAGATGTGACAGTCATGACCTGGAACAGGGAGAAGACGGCGTTTTAAAGGAACATTTTAAGGGGATCAACCGGGGCAGACTGTTATCCTTCTGCCGCAGAAACGGCATTTCTGAAAATGTAGTGTTCTTAACTGCATTTAACTACTGCATCGGTCTGTTCAGTAATGAAAAAGACACGGTAGGAACCAGCATCCACAGCGGAAGAACCGACAGCCGCTGGAACCGTCTGGCAGGACCATTGTTTCTTACCTACTATTTCCGCTGCACCCAGAAGCCGGATGAAAGCGTAAAAGAACTGCTCCAGACCTCCGGAAAGCAGATCATGAAGACCATGGGCTGCTATATTTCCAACCTTCATGCAGATGAAATGTTCTTTCAGTACCAGGGAGATATTTTAAATATCGATCAGATCGGCGGCTGGCCGGTGGAGCGTGAAAAGATACAGCTAGATGCGTTGCCATTCCATTTACAGGTTATGTGGGATGAAAAGGGATATTATTATGAGCTGCGTTACTGGAAGAACCGGTTTGACACACAACTTTTGAAGCTGTTTATGACAGTTATGGAGCAGATCGTGGCAGCTATGGAAGAGGAAGGACAGGCGGCAAACCTGAAAAACCGTCTTTCTGTAGATCTGTTCCCGCTGCATTACCATATAGAAGCAGGAAAAGTCAACGAAGCAGCCGGCTGTGAGCTGATTCCGGGAGTGGATGAAAATGAACAGGTAAAGGCATATGTATTGGATGAAAGCTGCCGCAAACAGCCATTTGGAGCCTGGGGCAAGCTGTATATCATGGATCATCCTACCTTGGATGGAGTGATAAGATCACCAATCCTTATGGACCGGGAATGCTGTACCAGACAGGAAGGGAAGCACGTATCATGCCGGACGGCCGCCTGGAATTTCTGGAACAGGGCGGACGCACTGTGATGCGGGAAGGTCTTACCGGCAGAAAGTTCTTAGATCTTTATAAGCTGGAGCAGACTTTAGAGAGCGCAGACGGTGTTACAAAGGCAGAGCCTATGTCGCTACGGCGAAGGCAATAAACTGGTACTCCAGGCAGATGTATGGGGCGTTTCTGAAGCTGATACAGAGCGCTTAAGGGCTTATGTAAGGGAACACTGCGGGGAAGCCCTGGTTCCTGAGTGTATTTCCTGTTTTTAAGCGGTTTTAAGGGGATTTTGTTATTGTAGTTTTTCTCAAAACACGGTAGAATAGAAAGGTAGCCCATTTTTATGGGAATGGGAGCGAAACGTTATAAATCAATATGTTTACCGTAAAAAGGAGTTTTGAGAATGAAATATGATGTAATTATTGTGGGGGCCGGTCCTGGCGGAATTTATTCTGCTTATGAGCTGATGAAGAAGTGCAGCGATAAGAAGATTGCTGTATTTGATTCCGGATATTCATTAAAGAAGCGTCACTGCCCAATCGACGGTGAAAAGGTGAAAGCCTGCATTAAGTGTAAGTCCTGCTCTATTATGAGCGGTTTCGGCGGCGCTGGCGCATTCTCTGATGGTAAATATAACATTACCAATGATTTCGGTGGTACTTTATATGAATATATCGGCAAAAAGGCTGCTACTGAGCTGATGCAGTATGTAGATGAGATCAACATGGATCACGGCGGCGAAGGCACTAAGATGTACTCTACAGCCGGAACTAATTTAAAGAAAGTTTGTTTACAGAACCGTCTGAAGCTGTTAAATGCTTCTGTCCGTCATCTGGGAACAGATATTAACCTGGTTGTATTAGGCCAGTTATATGATGAGTTAAAAGAGCATGTGGACTTCTATTTTGAGTCCCCTGTAAGCCATATTGAGTGCCTGGAAAATGGGGGATACAGAGTATGGAGCAATGACCAGTCTTATGACTGCGGGAAATGTATCGTATCTGTAGGCAGAAGCGGCAGCAAGTGGATGGAGCATATCTGTAAGGAACTGGATATTCCCACCAAGTCCAATCGTGTGGATATTGGCGTGCGCGTAGAGCTTCCCGCAGTGCTGTTCTCCCATTTAACAGACGAGCTGTACGAAAGCAAGATCGTATACCGTACAGAGAAGTTTGAGGATAATGTACGTACCTTCTGTATGAACCCCAAGGGAATCGTTGTAAATGAAAATACCAATGGCATCGTTACTGTAAATGGCCACAGCTACGAGGATCCGGAAAAGCAGACAGAATGCACTAACTTTGCGCTGTTAGTTTCCAAGCACTTTTCTGAGCCGTTTAAGGACAGCAACGGCTATGGTGAAAGCATTGCCCGTCTATCTAATATGTTAGGCGGTGGTGTTATCGTACAGCGTTTCGGTGACCTGATCCGCGGAAGACGAAGCACTCCAAAGCGTATTGAGGAAAATACCTTTGTGCCTACTCTTTCTGCAACACCTGGCGACTTAAGCCTTGTTCTTCCAAAGCGTATCTTAGATGGCATCATTGAAATGATCTATGCCCTGGATAAGATCGCACCGGGAACTGCAAATGATGACACTTTGCTTTATGGTGTAGAAGTTAAGTTCTACAACATGGAAGTAGATGTAGACGAGAACCTGGAAAGCCGTCACAAAGGACTTTATATCATCGGTGATGGCAGCGGCGTGACCCATTCCCTTTCCCATGCATCTGCAAGCGGCGTGTATGTAGCACGTAAGATCGCAGAGAACCTGGAAGGATAAATAAGATAAACTAGCAGTATATTTAAATCTCCGACAGTGCAGGTATGAATATAGTATCTCCATTGCCGGAGATTTTTGTTTCAATGAAAGGTTCAGAAAATAAGTATTTAATGCAGAGTAAGCAAAAGATAAAGGATTAAGCCAGAGCCATTATTGAAACTTTATTTACGCTCATCGCCATTGGATGTTATGGGGTACTCAGCATGATGGGATTCTAAGGCAGCCCCCTTTTATATCTTGGAAAGATGATCAAAATGTGACCTTGATTTTGCGTTTTTGCTGTGCTATACTTCTACTCGTTGCAAAGCCTGAAAAACCAAGGTCTTATAAGGCTTTCGCCGATTCCCGGCGTAAAATGAATCGAGTGTTCGTGACCTTCCACTCGTAAAACAAAACTAAAGGAGAATTGAAAAATGAACAAACAGTATTACCAATCAAGAACTGGCTTTATTACCCAGAGTGCGCTGATCGCAGCCCTTTATGTGGTTTTGACCATGATCGTTGCGCCGATCGCTTTTGGTCCGATCCAGTTCAGAGTCTCAGAAGTATTATGCGTGCTGCCTTACTTCTTAACCAGTGCAGTTCCAGGCGTTACCATTGGCTGCTTTCTTGCTAACCTGCTCTGCGGTGCAGCATCACTGGATGTAGTGTTCGGAAGCATTGCAACTCTGATTGGAGCAGTTGGTTCTTACTATCTTGGAAAGAAGAACAAATGGCTGGTATGTGTTCCACCGATCCTTTCCAACACCATTATTGTTCCATGGGTACTGCGCTATGCATATGGTTCTACAGACCTGATCCCATATGCCATGCTGACTGTAGGGATCGGAGAGATCCTGGCTATCGGTGTACTTGGAAATATCCTGTTAGTGACACTGGAACGTCATTATAAAGCAGTGCTGTTTGCAAAGTAATATTGGAAAATATTAGTAAAATGTATCATTTGTGAAGGAGAAAGATCCTCTGGCGTATTTTGAATATGCCAGGGGGATCTTTTTGAATGCAGACCTTGTTTTTTGCATTAATGTGGGTATAATATATTTATAAATTAAAATAAACATAAATAAACATGAAAAATACAAATAAACATAAATAAATACAAATAAACATAGATGTGGAGGAATACGTATGAAAGGAGAAAATCCATTTACACTGACTTTTGGGCAGAAGCCGGTAGAATTTATTTCCCGTACAGATCAGATTGGAAAGATCATAAATACCTTTGATATGGAAAATCCGTCTAATATGGTTTATATGATCGCCGGGGTTCGAGGTTCTGGGAAGACAGTTTCTCTTGCAGTGATAGGAGATCACTATAATGCAAAGGAAGACTGGATCGTATTGCGTTTAAGTGTAGATATGGATCTGATTTCAGGGGCGGTATCGGAATTAAACCGAATTCTGAAGATCCGGGGGATAGATTTGGGAATTAATATTAATATTGGGATTGCGGAAATTGCTTTCAATAAAGAACGGGATACATTAGATAAAGAGACAATGCTGCGTGATATTTTGGAAAAGGTAAAAGAACAGGGGAAAAAGTACTTTTATTATTGATGAGATCATTAATAATCAATATGTAAAACTTTTCGTAAGTAATTTTCAGATCTACATTACAAAAAATTATCCGGTCTATCTTGTAATGGCTGGATTATATGATAATATCAGCAATCTTCAAAATGAAAAAAGCCTGACATTTTTATACCGCGCTCCCAAAATATTTCTGGAACCATTAAGCATTCCGGCTATGACTACCAGTTACAGAACTGTATTTGGACTGCCGCCTAAAGAGGCAGCTTCCATGGCGCGGCTCACAAAAGGATATCCATTTGCATTTCAGATACTTGGATATCTTAAATGGGAAAATGATGGGACTATAGACGATATTTTACCAAAATTTGATGAAGAACTGACGGTTTATGCTTATGAAAAAATATGGAGTGAGTTATCAGAACTGGACCGCAAAATCGTTTATATTATTTCTCAGGGAGTAAATAAAACAGGTGACATACGGGAAAGTTTGGGAGTATCACCGCAACTTTTAAATACGTATCGGAAACGTCTTATGGAGAGAGGTGTAGTTGATGGTTCAAGACATGGGGAACTGACTTTGGCGTTGCAAGATTTGAAGAGTATATCAATATGTATTGTGAAGTGACTATCTGAATGTTTTAACAATCCAGGGGATTTTGCTGTATTTTGAACTGAGGAGAGAGTATACGAAAAGGCGATCCGGTTATCGAAACCGGACCGCCTTTTTAACGTCTCTGCGTTTGTGGATTTATCCTTCTACAACTTCCACAATACTAAAGCCCTTCTCTTTCAACATATCCTCACAGGGACTGTCAAGGTGCATACAGTATACTCTGTGGCGTTCTTCCCGGGGGATCCATTTCTCCATCTTGCCGTAGTAGCAGTGGGATGGATTTGGTGAATCGTGGGTGCTGGTGTCGTGGTAGATGCGGCCGATCTCTCCTGCAAGGAAGCGGGTTCTGATATCTTCCGGCAGTTCTGAGGAGTCGCCGCTGTAGTAAATAGTTTCTGTTCCATCACTTAAAACATAGCCGTAGCATTTCATATCCAGTGCATGTTTCACTTCCACGGGAACTGCAGTCAGTCCGGCCGGGTTTTCGGGAAGTGTTTCATGGTAATGGTAGCCTAAAGGTGTGATCCCTTCTAATGTAAGAAGCTGCTTAATGGTCTCCTGTGGATAAACTACATGAATGGCTTTGTTAAAGAGACAGTAAAAATAGGAGATCAGGGTTCCAAGACTTCCTACGTGGTCGGCATGCATATGAGTCAGGATAACATAAACATCTTCAATGGAAGCCAGGTCCAGTTTGTGATAAAGCACATCAAACATGGTCTCTCCGCAGTCAATAAGATAAAGCGCTTTTCCGGAAAGCATGTATGCTCCCGTATTCTTAAAGGGAGGATAAAAAGCGCTGCCTTTTCCGGTAAAATTTAATTCCATGCCTTTCCTCCTTAATGGGTATTATTGTTACAGTTCAGCCATGATATTTTATTCCTTGATACCGGCGCTTACAAAGCTGCTCATAAACTGTTTTTGAGCGACTAAGAAGGCCAGAAGAAGCGGAACAATGATGATAAAGGCTGCAGCACACACATTGGCCCACTGCATGTTAGCCTCTTTGGATTTTGCGAAAATAGCAAGTCCTACGGTCAGTGTACGATTGGTAGGAGAGTTGGTCACGATCAGAGGCCACAGGTAGTTGTTCCAGTGGTAGCTGACAGAGATAACGGCAAAGGAAAGATATGCCGGTTTTGCACATGGCATGTATACACCCCAGATGGTCTGCCAGGTGTTGGCACCGTCGATCTTTGCTGCCTCAGCCAGTGCCTTTGGAATGGATTTAAAGTGCTGACGGAGTAAGAAGATAGCCATGGCACTGCCGTAGAATGGAAGCATCATACCGATCTTGGTGTCGATGAGCTTCAGATCAGACAGAGTCATGAAGTTTGGTGTGATCAAAACGTCATTTGGGATAATGATCTGCATAAAGATCACAGCAAATACCAGCGCCTGTCCCTTGAAATCCAGAACTGCCAGTGCATAGGCAGCCAGGGTGGAAGTAAAGAACTGTACGGCAAAGGTGCATACTACCAGTGTCAGTGTGTTGATGTAATAGGTGCCAAATGGAATGGCATTCCATACATATTTAATATTATCCAGTGTGAACGCTGTTGTCGGGAACAGTGTCATATGGAGGATGGAACGGAAAATGCGGTTCCGATCAGCCAGATAAGTGGGATCAGCCAAAGCAGGCCTAAAATAACGGAAAATGCGGTGATCCCGGCACCGATCAAATGTTTTTTCTGCATGGTGTAAGGCCTCCTTTAGTTGTACTGGATCTTCTTGTCCTGGCTTAAGAAACGAGGAAGTGCTACTACCATGAGCAGAAGCAGCATAACCGTTGTCAGTGCAGAAGATACGCCGTAGTTGAAGTTTGTAAATCCCTGCTGGTAAATGTAGTACAGAAGCAGTGTGGAAGCGTTGTTTGGAGCGCCCTCTGTCATAATGACTACATGGTCCACCAGCTTGAAGCTGTTGGTCAGAGCAATGGTGGATACAAACAGGAAGGTTGGTGCAAGAAGAGGTAAAGTGATCTTGCGGAAAATGGTCCAGGAGTTAGCGCCGTCAATGCGGGCTGCCTCATTTACATCGGTGGAAATACTCTGGATACCGGAAAGGAAGAATACCATCAGGTATCCGGCTTCTTTCCAGACGTACATAAAGGCCATAGCCGGAAGAACGGTCTTCTTGCTGGATAAGATATTCATAGGCTGAAGGCCCATGCTGATGAGCATCTGGTCAAGTAAGCCGTTTTTTGCCATGTAAATAAACATCCAGATACTTGCAATAGCGATCATAGGCATAACTACCGGATAGAAATAGGAAGTACGGACAAAACCGATGAGACGGCTTTTACGGTTGACTAACGTTGCTAAAAACAGGCCAACGACCATACTGGGAACAATGGTGATCAACGCAAAAAACAGCGTATTTCCCATTACTTTCCAGAAAAGAGAAGATCCGGCCAGACTGATATAGTTTTTCAGACCGATAAATTCCGGTGCGCTCATACCGAGCTTATATTTTGTAAGGCTGAGCCAGATGCTCCGAAAGACCGGCCATACAGTAAAGGCTGCCATAAAGATCAGGGAAGGCATTACCAACAGCCATCCTATGAGAGTGTTTCGCAGTTCACGCTGCTTTTTTGTATGTGTTTTCATCTTTTATTCCCCATTTATCAGATTTCGAGAGAACAGTAAAAATATGAAACAAATTGGCGCTGCCGTGAAGCACGACAGCACCAACTTCATTTCAAAAGTATCATTTTATCCTACTGATACTCAGACAGAACTTCTGTTGCCTGTTCCTGAGCTGCGCTTAATGCTTCTTCAGCAGTTGCGTCACCAGTTACTGCAGACTGGATATTGTCATTTAAGACTCTCCAGATCTCTGCTGCGTTGTAAGTAGTAAGCTCTGGCTTGGAGATCGGGATCTGCTCGTAAGCGATCTTAGCCTGAGGCAGTTTGTCGTAGTATTCTTTCATGATATCCAGATCGAAGCAGGACTGTCTGGTTGCTACATAACCTGTATCCAGTGCCCACTGTGCTGCGCGCTCTGGCTCAGTAGCGAACTTGATGAACTTCCAAGCTGCCTGTACACGGCCTTCAGAGATACCATTGGAGATGTAGAAGTTTCCGCCGCCGGTAGGAGCTGCCTGACGTGCATTTCCTGGAAGGAATGCGGTACCGAAATCAAAGGTAGCGTTCTTGCTGATGTTTGCCAGGTTTCCTGTGGTGTGATAGATCATAGCTACTTCGCCAGCTAAGAACTGAGTAGGAAGATCGGTCCACTGTACGATGCCAGGAGCCATTACTTCGTACTTGTTCTGAAGGTCAAGCCAGAACTGAAGTGCTTCTACGTTCTCTGGAGTATCGAACATAACGGATTTTCCGTCTTCAGCCATCAGGTTCTCACCATTCTTGCTGTTCTGTAAGCAGAAGCCTGTGAAGGTCCACTGTGCAGAACCGGAGTTTAATGCGATACCAACACCGTAACGGTTTTCGTTGGTGAGCAGTTTTGCGTCTTCAACCAGTTCGTCCCAGGTTGCAGGTGCTTTCTCAGGATCAAGGCCAACTTCCTTGAATGCATCCTTATTATAGAAAAGGATCTCTGTACTTCTCTGGAATGGGATGGAGTAGATCTTGCCGTCTACGTAGGAGTCCTCCATGAAGCCGCTTAAGAAATCGTCGATGTAAGCTTTTCCTTCGTCTCCGTCTGCTGCGATCAGGTCATCTAATGGCATTGCCATACCGGTGGAAGCCATTGTGAAACGCTGGGTAGCAAGGCTTACGAATACATCTGGTGGTGTGCCTCCCTGGATAGCAGTCTGGATCTTTGTAACGGTATCATCGTAGTTTCCGGTATAAACAGGATCTACAACGATGTCAGGATTTTCAGCATTGAAGTCTGCGCAGATCTTCTCAATCAGCTTTGCAGCATCGCCGCCTACGTTTACTGGGTAGTAGAATGACAGGTGCATTGCGTCAGATGAACCGCCTTCAGCTGCTGCCTCAGATTTTTCAGCTGCTGCCTCAGATTTTTCAGCTGCTGCGCTGGTTTCGGCTGGTTTGGAACCGCCGGAGCAGCCGCCTAATGCCATAGCAGAGGCTACTAAACAGGCAGATGATGCAAGTACGAGTTTCTTTTTCATGATACTCCTCCTTTTTGTTCGCATTGATAGACTTTTTAAGGTCTGTGATTTGCTCTTAAGTTCACTATAGCATCATTATTGAAACGTGTCAAATATTATTTTGTTTTTTTGCACAATAAATATTTTGAATTTACATGTTACTTTAACAATTTTACCTATGCTATACATTTTTTACATTTTCTTTACAGGGAATACGATTGAACAAGGTTCAATTTCTGGGGCAGAATTGTGATTTCTTAAGATATATGTTATAGTTAATACAAGTGAGAGCAGCAACGAAGGTCCGGTCATAGAGTGGACCTGACAGTAAAATGCAGACCACACCAGCACCGTATATCAGGAGGAACACATATGGCAACCATTAAAGATATTGCAAAGAAGGCCGGCGTGGCCCAGGGAACGGTTTCCAATGTATTAAATGGTAAAGGGAACGTAAGCAGTGACAAAATACGCCGGGTAATGGAAGCTGCAAGGCAATTGGGCTATGTTCCAAATGAAAGAGCAGCTTTGCTGCGCAAGGGAACCAATGACTGCCTGGCTCTGATCATGCCGGATTCCCGGGCAAGGCAGTATGAAGATTTTTATTTCAGTTTTAAAGACTATGCCAGGAACATGGTTATCTTGTATCCCGCCATCTGACCAATGAAAATTCACCGGAAAGTGAAGCGACTGCATTTTCAGAGGCAAAAGTAAAGCAGGTAAAGGGGATCGCCTGCATTTCCGCAGTAGCGGGAACTGCCAGCGAGGCGGCGATCTATAAAAATAATGGGATCTTTGGGGAAATGGAACCGGCCCAGAATAATGGCTCGGATATTCCGGTACTTTTTGTAGACCGGAAAACAGGTTTCCCTTCTGATTTTATTGGGTTTGATTATGAAAAAGCGGGACAGGCTATGGCAGAGAAAGCACTGCAGGCGGGGTATCGCAGCATCTGCCTGCTTACAGGAAATCCGGATTATTCCAGTGAAAAGGATTTTTGCAGGGGCTTTCTGACCATGATGGAAGGTTCTACCTGCCAGGTGATCCAGATCTGGACAGACTCATTTAGAAAATACCAGAATATCATGCAGATATTTAACGGAACACTGCCCCAGGCATTCTTTATATCCAATTATGGATTTGCAGAAAGTGCCAAGGATATGTGTACCACTTTTTATGGAAAAGAAGAGCTCACCGGATATCTATACGGTGGCGCCGCTGTTTACCATTCCGGAAAATGACTTTATTAAATATGAAATGAATTACCGCCAGCTAGGAAAAAGGGCGGCAAAGATGCTGATCAGAAAGGCAGAGGAGTCCGGTGCGGAAGAAAGCACAGCACAGGAAAGTGCAACGGAAGAAAATACGGCATCAGAAAAAATACCGGATAATGTCGGGACAGAGGGACATGCCAATTGGATGATCCCGGGAGACGGATTTCAGAACTGGTTCGTGAATATCCGAAAGCCGGAAAGTACCCAGCCATTAAATATTGTAACTCTGGACAGCCTGGAAGCTTATATTATGAAAACGTTTTCCAGACTGTTTACCCAGAAAACGGGAATTGATGTAAATGTGTGCATTCTCTCTTATGATGAAATCTATGAGGCATTTAACTCGTTAGATGAAACCTCCCGTTTTGATATCCTGCGACTGGATGTGACCTGGCTTTCCTGGTTTGCCCAGAAGCTTCTCCGGCCATTGTCAGAGATCGATGAAAATATTGAAAACAGCCTGGGACAGTACGTGGAAGGAGTTCCGGAGCATTACTGCCGGGTACATGGTCAGATCTATGCGCTGCCGGTTACGCCCAGCGTGCAGATTCTTTATTATAGGAAGGACCTGTTTGAAAGCCCTATCTGCAAGCGGACCTATTTTGAGCAGTTCCATGAAGAACTGCAGCCGCCGAAGACATTTGAGGAATATAACAGGATCGCTGCATTTTTCACAAGAGATCTGACACCCTCATCACCGGTTCCTTATGGATCGACGATTACACTGGGCTCTACCGGTGTGGCTGGTTCTGAGTTTCTGGCAAGATTATTTGCCATTCAGGAAAACCTGTACGGTGCGGACGGACAGATCCATTTAGACTCCCTGCAGTGCCAGCAGCTCTTGCGGAGTTAGTACAGCTGCGGCGTTGTACATCGCCGGAGTACTGTGGCTGGTGGACCCAGACTGCAAGGCGGTTTGCAGAAGGAAATTTTGCCATGTCCATTTTGTACAGCAACTATGCCAGTGACCTGTCGGCTCACAGTTCCCATGTAGTAGGAAATGTAGGGTACTCTATGATGCCGGGAAATAACCCGGTGCTTGGCGGCGGCAGTTAGGTGTTTCTAAATATTGTAAGCGGCCGAAGGATGCCCTTTCTTTTATTAAATGGATGTGCAGTGAGCCGCTTTGTTCAGCATCGGCTTTACTGGGAAGTACATCCCCATGCCGCAGGACCTATGATAATTATGAGGTTTTACATAACTATCCATGGCTGAAGCTTACCAGACACTGCTTCCCCATTTCAAAAGGGAACCGGCTTCCGGCGGAGCTTTCTGTACCCTTTGATGAGCGTAAGTTTTTGAGCATCCTGGGACTGGCAGTTAAGAATGCTTATACCGGAATTGTGACCCCAAAAGAGGCCCTTTCCGATGCCCAGATGCAGTTTTCAAATTATTTCCATACTTCTTTAGAAAAACGTTAGAAATAGTCAGATTTTAGTCAGAGTTCTTTAAGGGAGCCTCAAAGACTTGCTTATACTGATGTGCTATACTATAACCAGTGAAGAGAAAAACAAGCGGCTGCGAAGCAGACATTTGTTTTTCACGAGCGGTTAATGAAGACCCCGCCTGCGATAGCAGGCAGTAGAGCGCATAAGCGCGTGGGTCTGAGCATAGGAGAGAAACCCGCTTGCATAATTGCGTGGGCCTGAGTATATAGCACGGGAGAGAAGGTGAGCAGATGAGGACAAAAGACAATGGAAAATACAATACAGCAGGAAACACCGGGAAAAAGAAGTGTGCAGCGTTTAATTGGCTTAAAGGAGTAACAGCTGTGCTCTGTGCAGTGGTTATGTATTTTGCAGTGACCATCGGTGTCCGCGGCTATGATATGTATAAGGATGCCATTGCCCAGGTCAGCCTGAAAGATAAGGTAAGCGAGATACGGTCCAAGGAAAGCTATACTGTATTTTCTGATCTTCCGGAAACGTATACGGATGCAGTCCTCTCTGTGGAAGATCGTAGATTTTACGGTCATATTGGATCGATCCCATTGCCATTACAAGAGCCATGGTCAATGATGTAAAGGCCGGACGCTTTGTAGAAGGCGGCAGTACCATTACCCAGCAACTGGCAAAAAATCTGTATTTCACCCAGGAAAAGAAGATGGAGCGTAAGGTAGCAGAGGTATTTATGGCTTTTGCACTGGAGCGGGATTACAGTAAAAATGAGATTTTAGAGTTTTATGTAAATACCATTTATTTCGGAAACGGATATTATTGTATCAAAGATGCCAGCGAAGGCTATTTCGGAAAAGAGCCGGAAGACCTGACAGATTACGAAAGCACACTTCTTGCAGGCGTCCCTAATGCACCGTCTAAATATTCCCCCACTGTCAATCTGGAGCTGGCGGAAAAACGCCAGGAGCAGGTGGTAGAACGTCTGGTAGCCTGCGGACTGTTTACAAAAGAGCGGGCATTGGAGACGCTGGCCGGAAGTGAAATGTAAGTATGAAAATAGGATGTAAAGAGATGTGAAATATCACGGCTTGTAAAAGAAAGCTATATCTGCTAGAATAAGTGAACGACTAATTAAAATGAGCGTTAGATACCCCCTAATAGGGTGGAATCTAGCGCTTTCAGGCGTGTTTTGGAAAGGAAAATATTTTATGTATATCATAGCAGGACTGGGAAACCTACAAGGGAGTATGAGAAGACAAGACATAATGTGGGATTTGATACCATTGATGTGCTGGCAGACAAGTTAAACACATCTGTGGATGAGAAAAAATTTAAGGGACTTTATGGAAAGGGCATCATTGCCGGGGAAAAAGTGATCCTTTTAAAGCCTCAGACTTTTATGAATTTAAGCGGTGAGAGCGTAAGAGAAGCGGCAGATTTCTATAAAGTGGACCCGGAGCATATCATTGTTATATATGATGATATCAGTCTGGATGTAGGTCAGCTGCGCATCCGCAAAAAAGGCAGCGCAGGCGGTCATAATGGTATCAAAAATATCATTGCCCATCTGGGAACCCAGGAGTTTCCGAGAATTAAGGTAGGCGTAGGCGATAAGCACCGAGAATGGATCTGGCAGATTATGTGCTCAGCCGTTTCTCTAAGGAAGACCGTGAAAAAATGGAACAGGCATTTAAGGATGCGGCAGAGGCAGTGGAAGTCATGATCGCAGAGGGACCAGATGCGGCTATGAACCAGTTTAATGGACACAAATAGATATCTTGTGCATAATTGAACACAGAAACGTTGAAACAGATACAACACAGACTGAAATGATAATGGAACAGGATATAAGGGGAAAACATGGAAAATCCGTTATTGGAATTACAGGAATATGAAAATTTACGGGAAGCGTTAAAAAGGGCAAAAGGCCCGGTTCAGGCAACGGGAACCCTTGATTCCCAGAAGGTACACCTGATGTACTGGCTGGGAAAAGACGGGGGTTTTCCCTGGAAACTGGTGGTGACTTATGATGACCAGAGAGCCAGGGAGATCTACGAAGATTTTCGCAGCTTTACGGAAAACGTATGGCTTTACCCGGCAAAGGATCTGCTGTTTTACAGTGCGGATATCCACGGAAACCTGATGACCCGCCAGCGCATTGCAGTGTGGCGGCACCTGATGGAAGAGAAGGAAGGCGTAGTAGTCACTACGTTAGACGGCCTTATGGATCATCTGCTGCCGCTGGTATTTTTAAAGCAGCAGGCGGTGACTGTGGAAAACGGCCAGATCATGGATCTGGATGAATGGAAAGAACGCCTTACAGCACTGGGGTATGAGCGTACAGCCCAGGTAGACGGCATGGGCCAGTTTTCCATCCGTGGCGGTATCGTGGACATTTTCCCGCTGACAGAGGAAGTGCCGGTGCGTATTGAACTGTGGGATGATGAGGTGGACTCCATCCGCAGTTTCGACCCGGAAAGCCAGCGGTCTGTGGAACAGCTGGAAAAAATTACCATTTATCCTTCAGCCGAGACCATTTTAACAAAAAAGCAGTTAGAAGCAGGGATTGAACGTCTGGAAAAGGAAGAAAAAGAATATGAAGCAGCCTTAAGGGCCAAACATCAGATTGAAGAAGCATCCCGTATCCGGGGTATTATCAAAGAACTGACAGAAGGGATCCGGCAAGGCTGGAAACGGGATGGACTGGATGCCTATATCCGGTATTTCTGCCCGGAGACTGTGTCATTTCTGGACTATTTCCCGGCAGGAGATACTCTGATCTGTCTGGATGAACCGGCAAGATTAAAGGAAAAAGGCGAGACGGTAGAGCAGGAATTTCGTGAAAGCATGATCCACCGACTGGAAAAGGGCTATCTGCTGCCGGGGCAGACAGAGCTTCTCTATGCAGGCACCCAGGTCCTTGCAAAGCTTCAAAGTTCTTATACTGTAATGCTTACCGGTCTTGACCAGAAGCTGCCGGGCATGAAGGTAAAGGAAAAATTCAGTTTTGATGTGCGAAACGTCAACTCCTATCAGAACAGCTTTGACATGCTTATAAGCGATCTGACCCGGTGGAAAAAAGAAGGTTACCGGGTAGTCTTGCTGTCTGCTTCCAGGACAAGAGCCAGCCGTTTAGCCAGTGACCTGCGTGAATATGATCTGCGGGCGTATTGTCCGGACGGAACAGGGGAAGAACATAAAGCGGCGCCAGGTGAGATCCTGGTTACCTACGGAAATATCCACAGGGGTTTTGAATATCCCTGATCAAATATGTCATCATTACAGAAGGTGACATGTTTGGCACGGAAAAGAAGAAAAAACGGCGGAAAAAGAGCAATTACCAGGGAAAAGCTATTCAGAGTTTCTCTGAGCTGGCAGTAGGAGATTATGTAGTCCATGAGGAACATGGTCTTGGCATTTACAAAGGAATTGAAAAAGTAGAGCGGGACAAGGTCATTAAGGACTATATTAAGATCGAGTATGGAGATGGAGGCAATCTGTATCTTCCTGCCACCAGACTGGAAAGCATCCAGAAATATGCCGGAGCAGATGCCAAAAAGCCGAAACTGAACAAGTTAGGCGGTACGGAGTGGAACAAGACCAAGACCCGTGTAAAAGGTGCAGTCCAGGAGATCGCAAGGGACCTGGTAAAGCTGTATGCAGCCCGTCAGGCGCAAAATGGCTACCAGTACGGGGGAGATACTGTGTGGCAGAAGGAATTTGAGGAACTGTTTCCATATGAAGAAACAGATGACCAGTTAGATGCCATTGAGGCAGTGAAAAAGGACATGGAAAGCCGAAAGATCATGGACCGGCTGATCTGTGGTGATGTTGGTTACGGTAAGACGGAGATCGCCCTTCGGGCTGCTTTTAAGGCAGTTCAGGACAGCAAGCAAGTGGTATATCTGGTGCCTACTACCATTCTGGCCCAGCAGCATTACAATACCTTTGTCCAGAGAATGAAGGATTTTCCGGTGCGCATTGACATGTTAAGCCGTTTCTGCACCCCGTCCCAGCAGAAAAAAACGCTGGAAGACTTGCGAAAAGGCATGGTGGACATTGTGATCGGTACTCACAGAGTGCTTTCTAAGGATTTAAAGTTTAAAAATCTGGGGCTTCTGATCATCGATGAGGAGCAGCGTTTTGGCGTAGCCCATAAAGAGAAGATCAAGCAGTTAAAAGAAAATGTAGACGTTATGACTCTGACTGCAACCCCTATTCCAAGAACACTGCATATGAGCCTTGCAGGGATCCGTGACATGAGCGTACTGGAAGAGCCGCCGGTAGACCGTACACCTATCCAGACTTATGTAATGGAATACAACGAGGAAATGGTCCGGGAAGCTATTAACAGGGAGCTGGCGCGAAAAGGCCAGGTGTATTATGTATACAACCGTGTGACGGATATTGATGAAGTGGCTGCAAAGATACAGAAACTGGTGCCGGATGCAGTAGTTACCTTCGCCCACGGTCAGATGCATGAGCATCAGTTAGAGCGGATCATGACGGACTTTATCAATGGGGAGATCGATGTTTTAGTATCCACTACCATTATTGAGACAGGTCTTGATATTCCAAATGCCAACACCATGATCATCCATGATGCAGACAGACTGGGACTTTCCCAGTTGTACCAGCTTCGCGGCCGTGTAGGCCGTTCCAACCGCACATCCTTTGCATTTTTAATGTATAAGCGGGATAAGCTTTTAAAAGAAGAGGCGGAAAAACGTCTTCAGGCTATCCGTGAGTTTACAGAATTAGGCTCCGGTATCAAGATCGCCATGCGTGACCTAGAGATCCGGGGTGCCGGAAATGTTCTTGGAGCAGAGCAGCATGGACATATGGAAGCAGTGGGATATGACCTTTACTGTAAAATGTTAAATCAGGCGGTTCTGGCATTAAAGGGCGAGGAAACAGAGGAAGAGTCCTATGCTACCAGTGTGGAATGTGACATTGATGCCTATATTCCGGCTGCTTATATTAAAAATGAGTATCAGAAACTGGATATTTATAAGAGGATCTCTGCCATTGAGACAGAAGATGAATACATGGATATGCAGGATGAGCTGCTGGACCGCTTTGGATATACCAAAAAGTGTGGAAAATCTTCTGGTCATCGCCAGAGTCCGTGCGCTGGCCCATAAGTGCTATGTGACCGAGGTTTTAGTAAAAGAAAAAGAAGTAAAGCTGACCATGTACCAGAAGGCCAAGATCAACGTAGGAGGAATACCGGATCTGGTAAATTCCTATGGCGGCGCCTTAAAACTGGTACCGGGAGAAGTGCCTGTGTTCCACTATGTGGAGAGAAAGCCTAAGGGCATTACCATTGAAGATATGCTGTTTAAGGCAGAAGAGATATTAAAGGGATTAAGAAAGCTGCGGATGTGAGAGTCCGCAGCTTTTTTAATCAGATGTACTGTTTACCGGCACCTGAATGGATTTTACCTTTACCCCTTTTACCTTTCCAAGGTCTCCGGCAAAGGAGCTGATCTCATTCTGGGTACCATGGAGCACAACACTGACTACGGATACACCGTATTCCCTACAGGGAACTCCCAGTCTGGCAATGATCATAGAGGCGTGGAGATGAAGTTTTTCATTCATAACGGAAACAGATTGTGGGTCACTTATAATGCAGCTGATAACAGCTAAACGGTCTTCCATGGGTGGGAACTCCTTTCGGTTTGTACATGTTGCGGTGCTTCTTAAAAAAGTATAACACATGTTTAACTGTAAATAAATGGTAAGTGTCTTGCGCAACAGTAGTCCTGAGGCTATAATGAGCATAAGCAAAAATAACTTACTATAATGCATGAATATACATCAGGGAAACGGGGAGGTAGCTATGTCGGATACAGAATATGGAGCAGCGTTAAAACTTGGTAAAAACAATATCAGGATGCAGTGGCAAAGGGAGAATACCCGTATCTGCCGGTGTTGGATGATGTTTTATCCTATACGGATATTGTATCCACAGTAAGCCTTGGAACGATGGACATTCCGCTGGCAAAACTGGTGGGAACCAAGACTGCGGAACGGTCCAATTCCTTTGCCAACAACTTTATGCCTCTTTTGCCGGAACGGTCTGAATTTGGGATCAAATGGTTAAATCTTTACAATCATCAGGTAGAGGACGGAATTCAGGATCCTATTGTGGCCTATGAATTTATGAACCGGTTCTATGTCCAGGAGGGAAATAAGAGAGTCAGTGTTATGAAATACCTGGGTGCTTACAGTATTCCCGGAACGGTGACCCGTCTGATCCCTAAAAGGACGGATGATCTGGAAAACCGTCTGTATTATGAATTTCTGGATTTTTATAAGGTTTCTTCTAACTGTGATGTGTGGTTCAGCAAGGAAGGAAGATACAAAGAACTTCTGAAACTGATGGGAATGAAGCCGGATCAGGTGTGGGAAGAAGAGGACCGTGTATATTTCAGATCTGCCTATGGACGCTTTGCCAAAGCCTTTTCCATGGCTCATGGAGACCGCTTAAAGCTTACAGAGGGAGATGCCTTTCTGGTTTATATTGAAGTTTATGGATATGACAATGTAAAAGGCCAGACAGAAAGAGAAATGTACCGGGCGTTGATGCGTATCTGGGAAGAGATCCAGCTGGCCAACAGAGGAAATAAGATCGAACTGATCCAAGATCCCCAGGAAGTAGAGGAAGATAAAAAACCGGCCATCTTAAAATGGTTCCTGCCTCAGGAAGAGATACCAAGCGGTCTGAAAGTGGGATTTATCTATGGAAGAACAGCAGAAACTTCCCGGTGGATCTATGGCCATGAACTGGGAAGAATGTATCTGGAACAGGCATTCCCCGGAAAACTGACGACTATGGTAGTAGATCAGGCAGATACAGAGGAAGCGGTGGCGGAGGCTATTGAAAAAGAGGCAAAAGCCGGCTGTACCATTATTTTTACTATTACTTCCAGGATGTTAGGACAGAGCGTCCGTTCGGCGGCTCTTTATCCGGATATTAAATTTTACAACTGTTCCATTAATATGTCCTATTCTTCCGTAAGCAATTACTATGCAAGAATGTATGAGGCAAAATTCCTTATGGGAGCGATCGCGGCAGCACTGTCCAGGGAAGACAGGCTGGGATATATTGCAGAGCAGCCTACCTATGGAATGTTAGCTGATATCAATGCCTTTGCCCTTGGTGCAAGAATGGTTAATCCTTATGTGGAAGTACATCTGGAATGGGCCAGAAGGAAAGAGGCGCAGCATACAGAAGATATTTTACATGAAAAAGGGATCCATTATATTTCCGGCCATGACATGATCAATCCGGACCATCCGTCCAGGGAATATGGTCTGTATCGGAAAAATGAAGATGGAACAGTGACAAACTTTGCTATGCCGGTATGGCACTGGGGTAAATTCTATGAGCAGATCATCCGTCTTGCATTTAAGAGTACAGAAGAGATCGAAGCCATGAAAGGCAAGAAAGCAGTAAACTACTGGTGGGGTATGTCAGCGGATGTGATCGATGTGATCTGTTCTGAAAATATGCCAAATGGTACCAGGCGGCTGATCGAGTTTTTGAAAAATTCCATTCGTGCCGGCAGCTTCCATCCATTTGACGGACTGATCTATGCCCAGGATGGAAGCGCCAAATGCACCCAGGGCAAGAGCTTAAATGCAGAGGAGATCATTACTATGAACTGGCTGGCGCAAAATGTAGTTGGCTATATTCCAAAGATCGGGGAAATGAATGAGCGCGCCCAGGAACTGATGCAGCTTCAGGGCATTAAGGCAACGGAGCAGACAGAGATGGAGAATGAATAAATGAACATAATGATATTTGCTGATCAGGAATCAAAGCTGTTGTATGAATACTATGACCCGGAGCAGATGAAAGATATTGATCTGATCATTTCCTGTGGAGATCTTGAACCTGAATATCTTACTTTTTTTGCAACTCTGTGCCATGCCCCTTTATTGTATGTAAAGGGAAATCATGATACAAAATATGAATACAAACCGCCGGAAGGCTGCATTTGTATTGATGATGATATTTTTGTATACAAGGGAGTCCGTATTCTGGGACTGGGAGGTTCCATGGAATATATACCGGACTCACCTAATCAGTACACAGAGAAGATGATGAGGAAACGTATTCATAAACTTTGGTGGAAGCTGTGGCGCCACAAAGGCTTTGATATCCTTGTGACCCATGCCCCGGCATATAAGTTAAATGATATGGAAGATCTGCCCCATCGGGGATTTAAGGCATTTTTAGACTGATGGATAAATATCATCCAAAGTACTTTTTACATGGTCATGTTCATGCTAACTATGGAAGCGGTTTCAAACGAAAAGATGTATATGGTACTACCAGGGTGATCAATGGATATGAATTTTATGTAATCGAATATCCGGGAGAACCGGTAGTGCCTGCTGAAAAAACAGAGGATACAAATGCATAAAATAAAAAGTGGTTTCCTTGTAATTTTATAATTGGTAAGTTATAATTTATTTATAAAATGATATGACATACGTGACGAGACAGGAAGAGGAGTTTATATATCATGTATAAATATGAGATGATCGCGGAAGAGATACAGAAGAAAATTAAAGATGGAACTTACCCGCCGGATACAAGACTGCCACAGGAAATGGAAATGTGTAAGATCTATGATGCCAGCCGTATTACCATAAGAGAGGCAATGGAGCTTCTGGTAGCAAAAGGTCTGATCACAAAACGACGGGGTGCAGGAACCTTTGTAAAAGCCGTGGCTCCGGGCATGACGGACCAGGTGGGCTTTTCAAAATCCGGTCAGTTCAGTGGATTTAGTAAAGACCAGGCAGGACGGAAGGTATCTTCGGATGTCCATGAATTTGGACTGAAAAAAGCAAGTAAAGAAGTGGCAGAAAAACTGCAGGTGGCAGAAAATGCTTTTGTCTGCTATATATGCCGTACCAGATTGGTGGATGGGAAACCTTATGTAGTAGAATACACCTACATGCCTACGGATTTTATTACAGGTATTACGGAAGATGTAGTAAAAAGTTCTATTTATTCCTATTTGGAAAATGATCTGGGCTTAAAGATACAAAGTGCCCATCGGATCGCCAGGGCAGACATGCCTACAGAACAGGAAAAAAAAGTGGCTGGATATAGGTGATCAGGTCCTGCCTGTCCTGGAAGTGGAACAGGTAGCATATCTGGATGATGGACGTATTTTTGAGTACTCTATTTCCCGTCACAGCAGATCGATTTGAACT
>ENA-OQIG01000143-OQIG01000143.1-human-gut-metagenome-genome-assembly--contig:-NODE-143-length-40058-cov-2.441487_pt1 | contig 40058 bp, 49 predicted proteins | sample MGYA00242576_ERZ504741 | MGnify/ENA primary metagenome ERZ504741 (study PRJEB26092, sample SAMD00036436) | human gut metagenome | host: Homo sapiens | study: EMG produced TPA metagenomics assembly of... | reverse complement strand
TAAAGAGTTCGTTAGGCTGAAACAGAAGAGCCTGTTCCAATGAATAAAGAAAGCTGGCCACAGTTTGTCCTCTGATTCCGTAAATCAAATCAATATTAAAAAACGGGAATTGTCTCTTCCGAATAGCCTCCAGCGCCTGATTAATCATGTCTCGCCGGGGACGTCTTTTCAAAGCAGTTAATTCTTCGTCAAGGAAACTCTGTACGCCAATACTCACACGAGCCACTCCTGCTTGCTTCAATAAGTCCAAACGGGCAGGATCGGCATATTCCGGCGATGTTTCTACGGAAGTAAAGGTATGTGAAGGATGCACTCCGAATAAGGCAGCTGTATCCAGTAAGTATTCCAGTTGAGGAACAGTGAGGAGCAACGGTGTGCCTCCTCCAATGGCGAAACTATCAAATGCCAGTCCGGTAGTGAGTGGAGACAACTGTTGCGCCTGCTTGTGAAGAGTTTCCAAATAAGTTGCGATATAATCCGCATGATTTGTTTGCAGAGAAAACAGGTTGCAATATCCACATTTATGACTACAAAAAGGAATATGGAAATAAAGCGATGCTTTCTGTCCTTCCACCTGTTTCAGGTAAGGAACCAGCGAAACCGGGGACGGAAAAGAACGATAAGCAGTTTTATGTGGATAACTATACATATAGTCTACATATCGTGGTAGCGGTTGATTCATTTTTTCGTTAAAATAAAGTGTTTGTAAGGGACTGTATAAACCGTTTCGTGAGATATGCAATGATATTCATATCCATCCTCTCCATAGCAAGTGCCATGATCGGAAAGAGCAATCACCAGCGTATTTCCCCGCTTCTGAAAGGCCTGAAATAAACGGGGTAGCTGACTGTCGACATATTGCAGTGCGGCAGCGTGTGATTCCTTATCATCCTTCATTTTGCCTTCCACATAATGACAGTTCGGATAATGAATAGCAGAAAAATTGATATACATAAAAATCCGTTTGTCCTCCGGATAGTTTTCGAGTTTCTTCAATGCAAAATCAATTTGTTTTTCAGTACTATCGGGTGCCGTGCATCCAAAGGTCGGCAGCCAATAACTTTTAGTAAAGTAACCGGGAAACACACGCCCCAGTTCATTACGCTTGCTGAAGAAGTTCACCCCTCCTATACAAATCGTTTCATAGCCTACATTGGCAAGGCTTTGCACAAAAGTTGCTTCCGTAAACGGATAACTTCCCGCAGGCGGAATACGTCCCGTACCAGCTTGCACAGGGAAAAACAACCACTTACGGCTGCGTAGCGAATGAGGTTCCGCCGGAGAAGGCAGAAATCCTGCAAAGATGGCAAAATGAGACGGGTAAGTAAAATTTCCCGGCGCATGTCTTTTTTCCCATTCTTCCTCCGTGACTGTTCAGTACCGGTGTTCTTCCTGCCTCTTCTTCCTCCTTGCTGACATCATAACGCAAGGTATCAAAGCAAAGCATCAATATATCATGAGTACCCACCACCTGATTCATATCCAGATCCGGATTTTGGGTCTGTTCGCCAGCCGGCAGTTCATCTATTTGCATGGTTATATCTCTTTTTTATGTTTTTTATCTGTTGAATATAAATAGAATTATGAGCAAACATATCCTGATACACATGATCTCCCTGTCCGTTGACTTCTATTATATAAGGAATATCTGTTCCTCTCTCTATCAGTACATCCACTCCGGCATATTGCAAATCCAAAGATTGAACCGCTTCCTGACACTGAAAATAGATTTGTTGCCGCACTACTTCCGGCAAAGACAATTCGTTCCACCAATGTGCCTTATTGTTCAGATGCAGATTGGTTATGCTTCCTTTACTGCATCTCACAACGATATAATCAATTTCAGATTCCCGGCACACTACACGAAGATCATAATTCTCTCCCTGCAACTGCTCTTTAGGAATCCATTCTTCTAAAATAGCTTCTGTTTGCATCACAGCTTCCGCCAACGGGATCATCTCTTTTTCCGTACTCAAACGGTTGATACGTTTAGTGTTATGAATGACTCCATCCACTTGTTGCAAGGTAGTATAGACTACCATTTATTCCGGTTGGGTTGATAGCGAACAGCCATAATACCTCCCGCCCCCGAACCGTAACGGGGTTTCAAAAAGCATCCTCTACCGCAATCGGCAAGAAGCTCTCTCAACTCATCAAAAGAACGGGGAGAAGGTAACATCGGAGTCACTTTCAACCCTCTGTCCATCAACACTTGTTTAGTTTCCTTTTTATCAAGAGCACGTAATAAAGCATGGGGAGTATTCAAAAAGCACACGTCATCAGATAGCCTCATCTCGCCTAAACGTTGCAGTGTCTCCTTATATGCCTGATTCAACAGCGCATATTTCAGGAAATTCGTTTCATCGCTTACACAAGGTTCCAGTTTGATAACTGCCTGCCGTAGTTGCGGCAAGCAGTTAAAAAGTTCCCCGTAAGTCATAAAACGAACTTCCACCTGCAAGTGTTTGCCTGCTTCAATAAAGTATTCTATACGTTTGGACAGAGAGTTGCTGACAACGATTATCTGCATCTCCTATTCTGTAATCATCGGGTAATACCACAATTCACCATCATATTCATCTGCCTCTTCAGTTTCAGCAATATCTATTTTCATAGGGAGACTCTGCAACTGTTTCTTCATCTCCTTGCTCAAATAATTATAGCGCATATTGATAAACTTCAAATGAGCGATCTTATCCATATTATCCAGCAATAATTGGGCACCTTCATCTTTAAGAGTACCAGCCGAAACATCCATTGTTTCAAGTTGGGGAAGAATATCCGACTCCAGGAACATTTCTACAATCTTGTCCTGTTCTTCAGAGTTGACGATCCCCAGATAAGTCAGCTTCGGGAAACGTTCTTTGGAGAACAACGGACGGAATATCTCAATATCAGCTTCAAATCCATAATCTTCCACACCAACATATAGAATCAGTTTTTCCAGATTGGGGAAATCAGAACCAAGAATATCTTCTACCACTTCGGTAGGCAGGCCACCACTGATAATTTCGAGTGACCGCAACTCCGGCCGTGAAGTCTTTCCCAAACGCAGATTATTGGTTCCTTTGATTTTCAGATCTTTCAATTTAGGCATGGCATCGAGCAGCGGACTAATATCAGCTTGTTCAATCCATGAAATCTCCTGTTCTTCCTGCTCAATATCTCCCCAGAACAAGCCTCCTATTTGTGCGAACTTCTCCTTATTTTCAATCATTCCCTGTAATAAGGCAGAACAGTCGCCACCCTCATAATCCCAACAACCGATTGTTATTTGTTTATATTCAGAGAGATGTTTATCTTTCAATATCTTATCCAGAAGATTCACATTGTTTTCATACTCATCATAACTCAAAGTATATTTCTTGGCTTCCACTTTCATTTCACGTGCAGTTTCTTCAGCAGTTTCTACATACCCTTTTTTGGTCTTTTCCGCAATCAGTTTGCTGGCTGCTTTTTCAGCTTCTTCAGTCGTTGCGTAGTTTTTCACTTGTGTTTGTCCGTCGGTCCCCAACTTACCATAATTTACAGTAATATCTGTTCCGACTACCTCTATGCTCCAGAATTTCTGCGATTTAAAATCTTGAAAAACGAATACTCTCTTCATAATACAGTTTTTAATGGTTGATATTTGCACACTCAACACAGAACGCGCATGAACAATACCTGCAAAAATAACCATTTTATGTAATGTACAAAGAAATCTGTTTACTAAACTTTCAGAGTATTCAAAAATACAACCCAAGATATGCAACAAAGGCTGCCTTTTGGGGCAGCCTTTGTTATTCTATTTCTGTAATATATCAGTTTAATCTTCAATAGTACATATACTTACACGGTTCCAATCCGGTTCAGTAAACATATCGCCTACACCCTGACCTTCAGCAGTGATACGAGATGCACTGATTTTATACTTGTTGACCAAGATCGTTTTTACAGCTTCTGCACGTGCTGCGGCAATTCTGGCATTCACTTCAACACTACCTTCCGGAGAAGCGTATCCCTTAATAACCACTTTAGAATCAGCATATTTCTTCAGGTAAGAAGCTACACGTTCCACATTAGGAAGTTGTGAAGCGTCAACTGACGATTTACCTTGTCTGAAAGTAATGATAGATTCGGGTACACGGGCGGTTTTCACTACAGTCTCCACCGGAACACTTTGTGCGGCATGCTTCAAGTTCTTCCTGCAATCCGTTGATACGTTGGTTTGCATTGCTGATCTCACCATCTTTGTTGTTTACATCTGCACGAAGTGCATTGATTGAAGAGTTCAGTCCGTCAATTTCGGCTTGATTATATACTCTCACTTTGGCAAAATGATGTGTTCCGTTACTTGTCTTAAAGTGATATGTCAATCCGGCTGTCAACTCAAAACCTGCGTTATTAGCATTGAAACGGCTCTTTGTTTCAGGGTAAGTACCTTGCATATCATACACAATGGCAGGTTTGATTCCTAATGTCCATGCTTTACTTTCACCCAAGTTGAAATTGAAATTCAATCCCAAACGCGTAGACCAGGAGTTCTGATCGCCATCGCCATTCACATAATAATGTAACCAACCCATTCCGGCCACAGCTTCCACTTCAAACAAACGAGGTTCGCCCGTGTAACTTGCAAATAGATTCATCAAATTGACTTTACCCAATACGCTGACATCCGAAGCATCGAAAGCCGTTTTACTGGATGTGGTATTGATATATCCCATTCCTTGGAATCCCAAACCGAAGATAGGAGTTAATTGCTTTGAGACTCCCACTCCAAAAGTGGGACGCATACCTTTAAAGAAAGCACTGTGAGTAAGGGGAGTAACTCCACCGGCATTTACTCCGACAGACCAATTATCTGTAAGTTTGGTACCTTCTACAACTGATTGGGCATTTGCTACTGTAAAGCCACCCAATATAAAAGCTAATAAAATAATAGATTTTCTCATATTCATAAGTTTTAAATGTAATGTTTTATCTGCTAAATCATTAGAAATGTATTGTTTGTTCATGTCTAACTTTCTAGTTCATTTTTTAATTCGTTATTCACTTTAAACAACATATCATATCAAAAATTAGTTCGCAAGCCATTAGCCCTATTAACATCTATTATGCTTTCGAAAAATCTAAAATATGGAAACATCAATGCAAACGCCTCATTCCCTGAAGAGAAAGGGATCCCAACATCGCTAACCATTATGCATCTTATTTCATTATTCTACACTTTCATTCATCCATCAGGCAGGAAATACATAAACCGGACTCTACTAAAATGCGAAGAATAGAACATAAACGGAAAGTTATCAGGTTGTTAATGCCATATATCGTTCTGATAAAGAGCGAATATTTTTCTTCCTTTTCAATTGGAATCTTGATTTAATTTCTAACTTTGCCGCCAACATCGGTTTCCGGAATGGCATTATCACCAGACGGAATTAAAAGGGAATCCAGTGAAAATCCGGAACTATCCCCGTAGCTGTAAGTTTTATCTCTCTCATAAAAAAGAGAAATGTTATGGCATTCATTTGCCACTGATTCATGAAACGGATCGGGAAGGCGCCACAACAAAAACAAGTCAGAAGACCTGCCGATAAAATTTCCGTTATTCCAGGCTTTCGGGTGAAAGGCAATAGAACGAATCGTACAGGTCCATTTTATTACAAGTCTCCAGAAATTGTCGTGCATGAATAACTATGTAGGCACTAAATCTATTTTGTTAATTCTTAAAATATAGGTATGATTAGTTCGGAGATATTCATTATCAAAAGAGACGGGAAAAAAGAAGCTTTTTCCCTCGACAAAATCAAAAATGCCATATCCAAGGCATTTTTATCAGTAGGTAGTTTTGCTACACAAGATGTGATAACCAATGTGTTAAGCCGTGTCAGTATCAGTGACGGAACAAACGTAGAGGAAATCCAAAACCAGGTGGAAGTCGCCTTGATGGCAGAACATTATTACAGCGTGGCCAAAGCGTATATGCTGTATCGTCAAAAACATTTGGAAGACCGTGAAGTCAGAGACAAACTTAAATTCCTCATGGATTATTGCGATGCTTCCAACCCTGCCAGCGGTAGCAAGTACGATGCCAACGCCAATGTGGAAAACAAGAATATCGCCACGCTGATAGGAGAACTGCCCAAATCCAATTTCATCCGCCTCAACCGCCGCCTGCTGACAGACCGTTTGAGGGATATGTATGGTAAAGAGGCTTCCGACCGTTATTTGGAACTCCTGAATCATCACTTCATCTACAAAAATGATGAAACCAATCTGGCGAACTACTGTGCCAGTATTACTATGTATCCCTGGCTGATAGCAGGAACAACAGCAGTAGGAGCAATTCTACCGCCCCGACCAATCTGAAATCCTTCTGCGGAGGATTTATCAACATGGTATTTATCGTATCCAGTATGCTAAGCGGCGCATGTGCCAACTCCTGAATTCCTGATGTACATGAACTATTTCATTAGTTGGAATACGGACAGGACTATTATAAACACCCTGATAAACTGGCAGACTTGTCTCTGAAACAAAGATCGATCGATAAAATCATCACAGACTGTTTCGAGCAAATCGTATATTCCATCAACCAGCCTACGGGTGCCCGCAATTTCCAAGCAGTTTTCTGGAATGTGGCTTATTATGACAAGTATTATTTCAATAGCCTTTTCGAGCACTTTGTTTTCCCCGACGGAAGCAAACCCGACTGGGATTCGCTTAGCTGGTTGCAGAAACGTTTTATGAAATGGTTTAATAAGGAGCGTACACGCACCGTTCTGACATTCCCTGTAGAGACAATGGCACTCCTGACCAAAGACGGCGATGTACTGGATAAGGAATATGGCGACTTCACCGCTGAAATGTATGCCGAAGGACATTCATTCTTCACCTATATGAGTGACAATGCCGACTCTTTGAGTAGCTGCTGCCGTCTACGTAATGAAATACAGGACAATGGCTTTAGTTATACACTGGGAGCCGGAGGAGTCTCTACCGGTTCGAAGAGCGTGTTGACCATCAATCTGAACCGTTGTATACAGCATGCTGTGAAATCAGGTATCCTCTACCCTTTCTTCCTGGAAGAAGTAGTAGACCTAGTTCACAAAGTACAGCTTGCCTATAATGAGAACCTGAAATTATTGCAGGCAAAGGGTATGTTACCTTTGTTTGATGCGGGTTATATCAATATGAGCCGCCAATATCTGACTATCGGCGTGAACGGACTGGTGGAAGCAGCCCAATTTATGGGAATCGACATCAACGACAATCCGAAATACGAGGCTTTTGTGCAGGAGATTCTCGGCATGATTGAGAAATACAATAAGAAATATCGTACCAAAGAAGTACTTTTCAACTGCGAAATGATTCCTGCCGAAAATGTGGGTGTGAAACACGCGAAATGGGACAAGGAAGCCGGATTCCAGACTTACCGCGAATGTTACAACAGCTATTTCTATATTGTAGAAGACAAATCGCTGAACATTGTCGATAAATTCCGCCTGCACGGGCATCGTTATATCGAGCATCTGACGGGTGGTTCGGCTTTGCACATGAATCTGGAAGAGCATCTTAGCAAAGAGCAATACCGGCAGTTGCTTCGTGTTGCCGCTACCGAAGGTTGCAACTACTTCACATTCAATATTCCAAATACAGTATGTAACAAATGCCATCATATCGACAAACGATATTTGCATGAATGTCCCGAATGTCACAGCGAGAATGTGGATTATCTGACCCGCGTCATCGGATATATGAAACGTATCAGCAATTTCTCCCAAGCACGGCAAAAGGAGGCCGATTTAAGATATTATGCTTCGGTACGCTGATTATGATATTGTTTTTCAGGAGATACCGGATGAGGTGACATTAGCCATCAACCTCTCCAACTGCCCCAACCATTGTAAAGGGTGCCACAGTGCATATCTGATGGAAGACGTAGGAGAACCATTGACGGAAGAAAGTCTTTCTACCCTGCTCGGTAAATATGGAAAAGCAATTACCTGTGTCTGTTTCATGGGCGGTGATGCTTCACCCGCAGAAGTGGAACAATTAGCTACTTTTTTACACAAGCAGACCATCACTCCGGTAAAAGTCGGATGGTACTCCGGGAAGAGCAAGCTGCCGGAGCACTTTAATGTATCTCATTTCCAATATATAAAGTTGGGACCTTACATCGAGTCTCTGGGAGGATTAAAATCTGAAACGACCAATCAACGGTTGTACCACATAGAAAATGGAATAATGGAGGATATAACTTATCGTTTTCTCCCCCATCATTCCAAAAAGATTTCTTAATAAGAGAAACGCTCAAACGGAGTATGTTATATTTACCGTTTGAGCGTTCTTTTTTCTAACTACTTCTTTTCATTCGTATTTATGATTTCAGTACCCGCTTCAATCTGTTTAATCCTTCTATCAACCGCTGTCGCGGACACGCAATATTGATACGGATAAACCCTTCACCAGTCTCTCCATACAGACTGCCTTCGTTCACCCAAAGTTTTTCTTTCTTCAACAAGTCTTTTACTATTTCTGCTGACGTTTGATTCAAGACCGAGCAATCCACCCAAACCAGATATGTACCTTCCAACATCATTACGGGAAATTCCGGAAGATATTCATCAAAATAACCTTTTAATAGATGTAATTCGCAAATAAATAGATTTTAAGTTCTTCCAGCCATTCTTCGCCCTCATTGTAAGCAGCCATCAACGCCTCCACTCCGAAAGGATTCACATCACAAACTTCATTTATATTAATCGCTTTATCTATTCTCACCCGTACATTTGCATCTGCAGAAATAATATTGGCTATCTGAAGCCTGCCAGATTAAAAGCCTTGCTAGGCGAAACAAAGGTTACCGAATTCATAAGAAACTCTTCTGATATAGAAGCGAAAGGAGTATATTCATGCCCCAGAAAAACCAATTCACAATGAATTTCATCAGCAATCACAAACACATTATTCCGAATACAAATCTCACCTATCTGCCTTAATTCCCGCTTACTCCATACTCTTCCGACAGGATTATGCGGATTACATAACAACATGAGTTTTACCTTCGGATCGGAAGTTTTCTTCTCCAAATCATCAAAGTCAATCTGATACCCTCTGTTTCTATATACTAAAGGATTGGCAATCATCTCGCACCCGTTATTACGGATAGAGGAGAAAAAGCAGTTATATACAGGCGTCTGTACCATCACTTTATCGCCGGGTACTGTCAGTGCTTTAATTGCAGCAGATATTGCCGGCACAACTCCGGTAGTATAAATAATCCATTCTTTTTCTATCCGCCAGGCATGTCGTCGTGCAAACCAATTGGTTATCGCTTCGTAGTATGCGTCAGGTACGCGTACATATCCGAAAACCCCATGTTCCACCCGCTTCTTCAATGCCTCCACGACGGGGGGAGCTGTACGGAAATCCATATCAGCCACCCACATCGGCAAGACATCCGCATCTGCGGACGAATCCCATTTATAGGAATTCGTACCTCTGCGTGGAATAATTTCATCGAAATTATATTTCATATTTCAATCAAAACAGGTTAGATCGTCCCAAAGTTTCAATTCGCAATTTGCTGGTGATTTAATATTTTCGTCCAAAATGATTGCTCCGAAACTTTCGGCAACAATACTTCCCGTACGAGGATTTTTTACGCTATGAACGGGACTTTTAATCGTTGCCTTCACACTACTGTGTTCAAAAGCAAGGTCAGCATCTTCTGCCATCGTACAATTTTCCATCACCAGATCATGTGCGTAGCAAAGCGGTTGAGTCCCCGAAATCCTGCAATTTACCAAACGTAAGTTTTTAGAATGCCAGCCCAGATATTCTCCGTTCAGCTCGGAATCATAGACTGTTACATTTTCCGTATTCCAGAAAGCATCTTTGGAGTTGATAACTGCATTACGGATTTCTACATTCTTGCAATATTGGAACGAATAGTTCCCGTTTTGGACATAGTTTTGTATCTTAATATTCTCACTGTGTATAAAAAGGTAATCCGCTTTATCAATCTGTACGTTCTTCAGCTCTATATTACGACAATACCAAAACGTTTCCAAAGCATTAGGCAACTGCACGTTTTCGAGTTTTATTCCGTCCATTTCACGGAACATCTTCGGTGCTTCTACCAAGGTATCTGCCATTTGCAGACTTTGAGAGTACCATAGAGCAGCACGGCTCCCTCTATAAAGAGACAGTTTTTCACAATGACTCCGTTGGTATGCCAAAAAGGATATTTTCCTTCAAAGCGACAGTTGATTGCTATAATATTACTACATTCTTTCAATGCAGATTCACCGGCGTGAATTGTTACATCTTCCAGTTGAAGGTCGTGGGTCGCGAACAGAGGACGTTCGCCTCCATATTCTTTATTTCTTATTTGTTCCATTAGTTTATTCTTTAATCTGTTATTTCAAAAGTTACATTTACGCCTCCTGAACCAAGAGCGGAGGCCAGTCCTGAAGGATTTGTTATACGTCCTAAACGGGTATAAGTATATGAAGTGGAAAAGGTTTCATAAAATAGGACCACACAAGTGGAACCGTAAAGCATCAAGTCACCTGTCCGAATAGTCCCGGGATTGGACGACGCTGTCGGCAAACCATTCGACAGATAATAATATTTTTCATTACCATGCAGTTCAGACATATCCACTGTCATAGGGAGTAGTCTCTTAAATGCTTTCGCAGTCTCATTATTTTCCAATGTGGCATTGAATGAAACAGGTCCGATTGTTATTTTAAGATTATTGCTCACTGGGGTATCATCGTTATTGTCGTCATTATCATCGGGATTATTGCCATTATTGTTACTGCCATTATCACCGGAACCAGAACCATTACCCGGAATCACTTGTTGACCTGTTCCCTGCCATGGGTTCATCGTTCGCTACATGATGCGGAACCGATCGATAATGTCAGCATAGTAAGAATTGCTATTATATAGTATCTCATATTTATAGTATTAAAACTTATTTCTCTAGATATTCCTTAAAGAAGGATTCCAGTTTATTAAATGGAATAAGGCTCACACGATCGTAAAGATCTACGTGTCCGGCACCGGGTACTATATACAATTCTTTAGGTTCGGCAGCCAATCGGTAGGCGTCTTCACTAAATTCACGTGAGTGGGCATTTTCACCGGTAATGAAAAGCATAGGGCGGGGTGAAATAGTCTCAATATCTTCGAAAGGATAGAAATTCATAAATTTCACATTACTTGAAAGTGTAGGATGAGTGGTGGTCATAGGAGTTGCTCCGTCGGGGGTAAATTCTCCTCTTTGTGTACGGTAGAACTCATAAAACTCCCGTTCAATCGGACTGGACTTTTCTGTCAGTTGATGTACAGTACCACCTGTATATTTAGTTTCTCCACCTAAAAATTCAGCATAACGCTGTTCTGCCGCTTCAGCCATTATTTGCTTTCTCTGTTCCAATGTCAATGAGTGTTTTAACCCATTACGCTAGCCGTACCCATATTGTACATACTGATTGTCGCAATGGCTTTAAGGCGAGGGTCTATTTTCGCTGCACTGATAGCAAAACTTCCACTGCCGCAAATACCGATTACTCCAATTAGATTCCGGTCAACAAACGGACGGGTACCTAAAAAATCAACTGCGGCACTAAAGTCTTCCGCATAAACTTCCGGCAGAACAGCATTGCGCGGCTCGCCTTCACTCCCACCCCAAAAAGACAGGTCTATGGAGAGTGTTACAAAACCCCGTTCGGCCATTTTCGTTGCGTAAAGATTCGCGCTCTGTTCCTTGACAGCTCCCATTGGATGTCCGACAATGATTGCAGGGTATTTGTCCCCTTCTTTCATATTCTTAGGCAGAAACAAATTTCCGGCTACCTTCATTTTATACTGGTTGGAAAAAGAAACTTTCTCCACACTTACCAAATCACTTTTATAAAAGTTATCTGCATCTGTCTGTGCAGAAGAAAAACTAGTTCCAAGCATCATCATAAATACAGTTGTTAATAATAAAATCCGTTTCATATCTCTTATTTTTAATTATTAAAGAATTGATTGTCTACTTTCTACATTACAAAAATACGATGAAAGAAAGAGACCGTTTGTAGATGAATTACTGACATAATAACCCCAATTACGGATTATATTTTTTATTATTCTGTTACAATATTGATATTAACCTGCTTCCGGATATGCGCTACGCGAACCCGCAGATAAACGAATACAATACTCGCAATCAGGAAAAGCAACGAGCCGAAAACAGAATATCGTGTGCCCATTTCCGTAATAAAAGTTCCGCATATACCTGTACCAATCGTTGTTCCTAAATTGGCTGAAGTCAGAAACATTCCATTGGCAAAGTCTGGAGCTTCGGGAGCGGCATCTGTTATCATATATTGCATATTATTACTTGCTATACCCGCCAATACGCCTAAAATAAGGATGACAATTACCATAGCTCCAATCCATTCTCCAACAATGAACAGACAGATATATGAAACCAATAACGCAAAAGGCATGAGGATAATTGAACGCCTGGCGTTTATTGATAGCAGTTTTCCCGCCATCACATTACCCACAATATTTGCCAAACCATATACGAGCAACACTGCACTTATCACATTATATGAGACCTCCGTTACTTTTTTCAGGTAATCCGACATATAGCTAAAGAATCCGAACATAGCTCCATTAATCAAGGTAACAGCAATAATTGAATACCACATCGTTGTTTTCTTCAATACGCTAAGCTGTGCACCATAAGATACTTTTTCTTTTACAGGCATGGAAGGGATAAACAGAATCGTAGCAACAAAGACTAATGCGTTTGCAACAGTGAAAAACAACATCGCCATGGAGAACGAAACTTCGCTGGCAATAAAACTAGTCACCGGAACGCCCAGCACCATGCCGGCGGACACACCGACAAAGACTTTAGAAACAGCCTTGGGAGCCTGTTCCTTGCTGACAGACGCCGCGGCTACTGTAAAAGCCATAGAGACATATACCGGATGCAGGAAAGCGGGAAGTATCCGAGCAATCAACAATACTGTGAAATTAGAGGTAAACATGGATATTACATTACTTATTGTAAACAATCCCAATGCCAGCAACATTACTTTCTTCCGGTTAATCCCCGAAAATAATAAAGGAGTCACAGGGGCTGACGCAGCCACCACCAATGCAAAAACACTTACCGTCCAGCCGGCTTGAGGTACGGAAACATTAAAAGTTGTGGCTATCAAGGCAGGATCCCCACTACTCCCATTTCGGTGTTTATAATTCCAAATACACCGACCGTAAGGATAAAGACGAGCAAACCGCCCGAATTGAGTTTTAATTTATTTTTTGTTCCATAGTTACTATATGCTATTTATAATTCCAATCCCATTTTATAGGCGTTTTCAAGATGTACTTTATCAATCTGCCGTGCCAGTTTCTCGCATCCGGTACAACCGCCGGCACAATATAATCCCACTTCATTCCAACCTAACGCCTGATTGAGAAGACGAAAATATCGTATGGGCTGTTCGAAGGTCGTATCATTATCATCACCGGCTGTCATCAGCAATACCGAATCTTTTTGAGGATATTTATCATCGACAGAAATGGCATAAAGTCTATCAATGAACGATTTCAGCTTTGCCGTGATTGTCCAAAAGTAAAGAGGAGAAGCCATAACCACTGTATCACATTCCGCAAACAAAGGATATATATCCTGCATGTCTCGCGAACAGTACACTGATGTGCAAGACGCTGACAAACTCCACATCCCCGGCACCCTTCTATCCGCATACTACCCAGATAAACCTTCGTCACAGAATGTCCGCGCTCTACCAATCCTTTAATGTATGCATCGGTCAGTCGGTCTGTATTGCCGCGTTTTGTGCCTGCACTCATTATTACAAGTATCTTTTTCATATTTCCCTGATGTGTTTTATCGATTAGCGAAGGAAGTGAAGTGTCTGTCGTTTCTTTACTATTCAAACACCGATAAATAGTCGTACCACCTAATAGTACGCCTCCGGTTGTTAGTAACACGCTTTTCAAAAAATGCTTTCTATCCATATTCTCTCATTTATTAATTTCCTCTGATTCATCAAGTTTTATTTAACATGGCAAAGGTCGGAAGAATATAAAGAAGCCGTTGTAGACGGATTACGGGTATGATAACCCCAATTACAGATTAGTCATTTCCCTACTATGAAAACAGAACATTTATCTGTATCTTTGTTACCGATTCCAAATACCAAAAGCCATGGATAAAGTTATAAAACTAGAGAATGTAAATCAGTATAACGAACTGTACGGACTGGAAACATTGCATCCTTTGGTTAGTGTCATCGACTTGACCAAAGCAACGAAAACAGTTAACCATATCCAGATGAACTATGTCTTTATGCTCTTTTCCTAAAAGAGAGCAAGAGCTGTGACATTAAATACGGTCGTCAGTATTATGATTACCAAGAAGGAACCATTGTCTGTTTTGCCCCAGGTCAGACAGCCGGTGTAAGTACCATTGAAGATGAAATCAATCCGGCTGTTTATGGTATTATTTTCCATCCGGACCTGATTCGCGGCACCTCACTTGGAAAAGATATTAAGAAATATACTTTCTTCTCTTATGCAGTAAACGAGGCTTTACATCTTTCAGATCAGGAAAAGGAAATAGTCATGGATTGCCTGAAGAAAATCAGTATCGAACTTGAGCATGGTATCGATAAACATAGCAAAGCATTAATCGCCATGAATATCGAACTGTTACTGAACTACTGTATGCGTTTTTATGAACGGCAGTTTATCACCCGGAACAGTGCCAATAAAGATGCTCTTACAAAGTTTGAACAACTTCTGGATGAATATTTCCAAGATCAACTTCCCATACAAAACGGGTTACCTTCCGTGAAGTACTTTGCTGATAAAGTCTATCTCTCCCCCAACTACTTTGGTGATATGGTAAAAAAAGAAACAGGAAAAACTCCACAGGAACATATTCAGACCAAAGTAATCGAACTAGCCAAAGAACGTATTGTCGATACGAAAGAAACCGTCAGCCAGATAGCTTATTCGTTAGGATTCCAATACCCGCAACATCTCTGCAGATTATTCAAAAGACGCGTCGGATGCACGCCTAATGAATACAGAAATCAGGCTTTAGCATAAAAATATAGTCCCTCAAATAAGGGAACTGTAATATAGGTCAAACAATCCGTAATTCATATACAAACAGATTTCAAATCCTGCTGTATCTTTGCAGTGTCATAAAGAAATAAGTAAAAACATTATTTAGAAAAACTGTTTGATATGTATTTAGAAAATATTTATTCTCCTGCAGATGTTAAGAAACTGTCGGAAAAAGAGCTAAACGAATTAGGTGGAGAAATCCGTGCAGCACTCCTGCAAAAATTAAGTGAGCATGGCGGGCATTTCGGACCTAATTTCGGAATGGTGGAAGCAACGATTGCTTTACATTATGTATTCAATTCGCCCAAAGACAAAATTGTATTTGACGTATCGCACCAGAGTTATGTACACAAGATGCTGACCGGTCGTAAAGATGCGTTCCTTCATCCGGAAAAATACGACAACGTATCAGGTTATACCGAACCGCAAGAAAGTGAACATGACTTCTTCATCATTGGACATACTTCCACTTCTGTCAGTCTGGCCAGCGGATTGGCAAAGGGACGTGACCTTACAGGCGGCAATGAAAATATCATAGCCGTCATAGGGGATGGTTCTTTAAGCGGAGGTGAAGCTTTCGAAGGATTGGATTATGTAGCAGAGCTTGGTACTAACATGATTATTATTGTCAATGACAATCAGATGTCTATTGCCGAAAATCACGGTGGACTATATAAGAACCTGAAAGAATTGCGTGACAGCAACGGTCAGTGCGAATGTAACTTCTTCAAGGCTATGGGTCTGGATTATATATATGTAAATGACGGTAACGATGTACAGGCGTTGATTGAAGCATTCTCCAAAGTGAAAGATATTCAGCATCCGATAGTAGTACACATCAACACTTTGAAAGGTAAAGGTTATGAACGTGCCGAACAGGATAAAGAGACTTATCACTGGCGCACTCCATTCAATCCGGAAACCGGAGAAGCAAAAGTCAGTTATGAGGAAGAAGATTACAGCGAAGTAACCGCTCAATATCTGCTGAAAAAGATGAAAGAAGATTCTCGTGTGGTAACAATCACTTCAGGTACTCCTGCCGTTCTCGGATTCACTCCGGACCGCCGCAAGGAAGCTGGCAAACAGTTTGTAGATGTCGGCATTGCAGAAGAACACGCAGTAGCTCTTGCTTCGGGCATCGCAGCCAATGGCGGAAAACCTGTTTACGGAGTGTATAGTACATTTATCCAACGTTCATACGATCAACTTTCGCAAGACCTCTGTATCAATAATAACCCGGCTGTTTTGTTGGTATTCTGGGGTACACTGTCCGGAATGAATGATGTAACTCACCTCTGCTTCTTCGATATTCCGCTCATCAGCAATATTCCTAATATGGTTTATCTGGCACCGACTTGCAAAGAGGAATATCTTGCTATGCTAGAATGGAGTATCCGCCAAAATGAACACCCGGTTGCAATCCGTGTGCCGGCAACAGATGTAATTACTTGTGGGGAACCGGTGGAGACTGATTATAGTGTTCTCAATCGCTATAAAGTGACGCATCGTGGATCGAAAGTAGCCATTCTTGCTTTAGGTTCGTTCTATGGATTGGGACAGTCGGTTGCATCACTTCTGAAAGAAAAAGCCAATATTGACGCAACACTCATCAATCCGCGTTACATCACCGGTGTAGACAACGAACTGATGGATGAACTGAAAGCAGATCACGAATTAGTGATTACGTTAGAAGACGGTGTATTGGATGGCGGTTTCGGTGAAAAGATTGCCCGTTATTATGGTGCTACAAACATGAAGTTCTGAACTTTGGAGCTAAAAAAGAATTTGTTGACCGATATGATATACAGGAGTTTCTCCATGCCAATCATCTGACGGATGAACAGATTGTAGAAGATATCACAGCAGTGATCGGTTAAAATCAAACCCATTCACTATATATTCAGGTAGGTTGATGTATACGGTCTTTAAGGACAGTTGAGTTGCATCAACCTACTTCCATTTTTATTCAAATCAGCCAACTTATTATTTAAATTCATTATTATTCTCTATTCAGTTCAGTAATTCCCCATTCAGTTCAGCAATCCTTTCCGTTCAAATCAATAATCCTTTCCGATAATTCAACGGAGTCTGTCCCGCATTTCTTTTAAAGAACTTACAAAAACCGGCTGCATCACTAAACCCCAGTTTAGCAGCAATCTCGCCAACCGTAAATTTGGTAGAACTCAATAAAGTACGCGCTTCCATTACTAACAATTCATTAATAAGGCTATTGATAGTCTTACCTGTTCCAAGACGTACAATGCGTGCCAGGTACTGTTCACTAATAGCCAGTTTATCCGCATAAAAGCTCACGAAATGTTCTTCTGAAATTACGGGTAACGAGTGCATGAAATTCTTGCAGAACGTGATCTTTACGACTGATCTCTTTTTTGATAACGGTCTTTCGGGAAAGAAAATCTGCTATATCCAAAAACAGAGAATTGCACGCTGCCTGTATACGCCGGAAAAGGAAATGATGTTCAATATTCATCAGATGCATCAATACTTCCAGCTCCTTATGGATGATTTGAGCTTCATACTCTGTCAACTGAATCGTATATTGCTTATTCCGCCTCATGGTTGCCAACAGGATTGCCGTGATTTGTGTCAGATATGAATCGTCCGTCCGCATAGATTCGGAAAGGGCGAGAGTGATAAATTTAATATCCCGGCTTGAATAAAGATGTTCCGTGAGATAATTTGCTCCGTGAATAAGTAACATATTCGGTTCTATCGCAATAAACTCTCCATTCAGTAGAATTTCCGAACGGCCTTCAAGAACGAATATCATATAAAGCTCCCGATTGAAATAACATTCATTTGCCGGATAACTTCTATCTTTATATTCACTCCGGAAACAGACTACCTCCTCTTTATAATGAGGAAGTTCAGGATGCTCCTTCAATAGTTGCGTATTATCAAATATACGAGATTTTACCATTTACACCTTTATTTTATGACGTAAAAATACGATTTATTTCGGATATGACAAAAACTGTATGGAATTAGATAATCTATTTCAGAGTAAAAAACAAGACCTTTGCATATCCTTTTCAATACATGAGAAAGGAATCAATAGAAAGAGGTTAAAAAGACATGGAAATGAAAGAGATTTTTAAGAGGTATTTAGTGTTTGTTATCGGACTCTATTTTTTAGCGGCAGGTATCGTGTTGATTATACGCTCGGCATTGGGAACTACTCCCATATCGAGCATCAATTATGTATTAAGCCTGAATAGTCCTTTATCGTTGGGTACTTGCACATTTATCATCAACATGTTGCTTATCCTGGGACAGTTCTGGTTAATCCGAAAGAATAGAACCCGACAGGATATTATTGAAATTTTTCTTCAACTACCGTTCTCTTTTATCTTTTCGGCATTCATTGATTTCAATATGATGCTGACAAGCGAACTGCATCCCGCTAATTATGGTATGTCGATTGCTTTATTACTTACAGGATGCATGGTGCAGTCTATCGGAGTAGTGCTTGAACTGAAACCAAAAGTAGCATGATGAGCGCAGAAGCATTTGTGAAATATGCATCCCGCCATTATAACAAGGAATTTGGAAAGTTCAAAGTTTATTTTGATATTACTTTGGTTACATTAGCCGTGATTCTCTCGCTGCTGCTGAATCAAGGTATTCAGGGAGTACGAGAAGGATCACTCATTGCCGCTTGTATAACGGGGTATATCGTCAGCTTCCTGAATCAGAAGATAATGACTAGAAAAACCTCCATAGATTACTGCCGGTCTGGAAGTAAGCCCTATATCTATTTAAAATAAACGCCTTATAAAAAGAGTCATATAAAAAGGTCAATATAAGAAAATCACTATAAAAGAAAGTCGCTTCTCTGTTAGATTCTGATTGATTCTTTCAAAGAAGCGACTCTTTATTTTAGATATAATTATACTCGTATTTACTTCTTCTGACTATCTATCTCTTTCAGAAGTTCATCCACAGCCACCTTTAGTTGGGTATCCTCTCCTTTGACTACTGTTTCCGGATTATTGGCAACCTTTACATCCGGTTCCAATTGGGTATTTTCCAAATAACTGCCGTCAGGCAAACGATAACCGACGATAGGAATACCAAAGACCAGTGAAGGATCTTGTAAAGTTTCCCAAGACACACTTGTCATAGTACCCGGAACAGGCATACCGACAAGTTTGCCAATCTTTTGATGTTTATATACCCACGGAGTTCCGTGTGCATTCGAGTAGTTGGCCTCACATTGCAGCATAATGGAAGGTTTGTTCCAACGACGACTCGGCATATCACAGGCTTCACGTCCACGCACTACTTGTGTAAAATACTTCTGACCACTGAACAGTATTTCAATATCTTCATGCAGACGGCCACCACCGTTGAAACGGGTATCAATCACAATGCCTTCGCAGTTGTTATATTTTCCAAGAATGTCCGAGTATACAGTACGGAAGCTATCATCTCCCATCGACTGAATATGAACATATCCCAAACGTCCTTTCGACCATTTTTCAACATCTGCCGCACGTTGTTTTACCCAACGTTTGTATAACAATCCATTCAGTTGCCCGTTGGCGACCGGCATCACCACTTCTTCCCAACGCTCTTTATTTTGTGGATTGTAGATTGAAATCAATGTTTTTTTCCCTGCTTTATTATTCAGCAGACAGGTTATGTCATTATCGAGAGTTATCTCTTCTCCATTAATCTTTTCAATGATGCAACCAACCTTTACTTTGGTACGTGAATGATCGAACGGACCTTTTTCTATTACTTCGGCAATCTGCATTCCTTTTCCCTGATAATCCCAGTCGAACAAAAGTCCGAGATTAGAAGTGACATCTCCTTTTCCTTTGGGAGAATAACGTCCTCCGGTATGTGAAACATTCAGCTCACCCAACCACTCACTCAATAATTCTGCAAAGTCATAATTGTTATCAATATGAGGCAAGAACTTACGATAAGCATTAGTCATAGCATCCCAGTCAACCCCGTGCATATTGACATTGTAAAAACGTTTTTGATGTTGTTTGTACACATGGTCAAACATCGTTTCACGTTCGGCAGCCAAGTCCATTTTCATTTCAGCCTGATAACTGATGGACTTCAAAGCATCCGACTTGGCATCCATCTTTTGCATAATCCGGCTTCCCAACAAAAAGATATCTCCTTTTTTGTCCAACATCAACGATGCCCAACCGGTATTGAGTTTGTGCAGACGCTTCGTATCTTTTTCACGGAGATTCATTTTCCAAAGGTCATATCCACCTTCGAACGCGGAGAAATAGTAAAGATCTTCCCCGTCTTTTGAAAGTATGGCACTACCCAAGTCGGATGAATTGGGAGTCAGACGTACGATACGGTCTTCAATGCCGTTCAGCTCGACAAGTATCTCTTTTTGGTCTGCCTTATCCTCGGCGGACTCTTCCTGATCGCTATCTTTGCTGCTATCTACCTTGCTCTTTTCCTTGTCGGACTTGCCTTTGTCAGCCTTTCCCTTGTTAACATTTCCTTTATCTGCTTTTTCCGCCTTAGACTTCTTTCCGTCTTTCGTCTTCTCATCGTCTTTCTCCTTTGCCTTCTTCTGTTCCTTTTCAAATTCCTTGAGTAATTCGAAATCTTCCTTACTCAAACGGTAACGATCATAAGCATCCTGATTGAGAAACACCAACATCACATCTTGCTGCGATCCCCAGGAAGCGTGCGCACGCATACCATAGCGTTCGGTTTGGAAAAGAATAGCATTCCCATCGAGTACCCAACGCGGAGCACCACTGATATATCCACTATTTGTCAGATTAGTAATTGCCCCTCCCTGTGCGCTGACAATGCTACATCCGAATAAGGATCGTGACGGTTACCTATAAATTCAAGAGTGAACCATTTACCGTCAGGCGACCATTCGTAATCGAATCCTCCTCCGGTGTTATACCATGTAGAACCATCCGTTACCTGACGCACCTTCTTCGTCTTCAAATTGAGTACCATCAAACGATTACGGTCTTCGATAAAAGCCAATTCTTTACCATCCGGTGAATATTGCGGATAAGCACGTTCTACCGTTTTGGACGGTAATAATACTTCCTCTTCAATAAGAGTGGCATTAGGGAAATTCGGGTCTTCCTTACGACTTATTTTGGCGGTATAAAGTTGCCAATTACCGGTTCGCTCGCTGGCATAAACCAGTGTCCGATTGTCCGGAGCAAAAGAAACGGCAGCTTCTTTTGCCGGAGTATTTGTGATTTGCTTGGTGGTAGCATAATCAGTTGAGGTCACAAACACATCACCACGTACAATAAAAGCAACTTGTTTACCGTCCGGAGATACAGAAGCGGAAGTTGCTCCCTGTGAGAATTTAAGTGTAGCAAGCTGCTGCTCATCATCACGGACAAGTTCTACTTTTACTTTTTCCGGACGTGCACCAGACTTCTGTGTGTATAACTCACCATCATAGGTATAGCATAAGGTACCTTTATCGCTGACAGACAAAAAACGTACCGGGTGAGTTTTGAAAGTAGTCACAGCTTTCACTTCCTGTGGGGTATTCAAAGGGAAAGTATACACATTGAAGGAACCTCCATCACGCTCACTTAAAAAATAGACAGCATTACCATCAGGTGCATACACAGGATTACGGTCCTCTCCTCCCCGGTTTGTCAGATTCGTATGTTTTCCCGTTTGGGTGTTATATAACCAAATATCTCTCGTAATGGAAGAAGTATGATGCTTTCTCCATTCATCCTCAAACCCTTTACGATCCTGATAAAGAAAGTTCTTCCCTGTTTTATCAAAACAGACCAGTTCTGCAGGAGTGCCCAGCACTTGCTCGGTACGTCCGCCGGCAACAGGAACTTTATATAATTCCGTCATTGCTCCTGTAGGAAACAGGGCACTGCTTGCCGGATCCTGTATAGAGGCAGAGAAAAAGACATACTTTCCATCCGGAGTAAAAGTTGACGGTATTTCTGATGCAGAATGGTAGGTCAACCGCCGGGCGGCACCTCCGTCAGCAGGCATAATGAATAAGTCAAAATTTCCATTCCGGTCACTGGCAAACGCAATTTGCTTGCCATCGGGCGACCAAACCGGATTGGCTTCATAAGAGGTTTGTGTGGTGAGTTGAACAGCTGTTCCTCCTTGTGCAGGGACTTTATAAATGTCACCCTTGTAACAAAAAACAATTTCTGATCCATCCGGTGAAATACGTGCATCACGCATCCACAAAGGAGTAATTGCATAGCTGGATAATGCTGATAGTACCAGCGCTAAAGAAGTTATTAGTTTCTTCATATCAAATTATTATAAATTTATTCCGATAAATCGGTTTGAATTAGTTTTCCCGTGTAATTATAAAATGTGCTGTCACCAAAGTCTTTGTAAAAGAAGGCATATTTATCCACTCCCGTACAATGACAAACGCCAATCTGTCGGGGAAGATATTCCTGTAAATAATCTGCAATGACCTGATATTTTTGTTTTTCCGCGTTATGGATATGAAAACCTCCCAGAAGTAATTTACAAGGAAATTCGGGAAAGACAGCCTGAACCGTACGCAAAATATTGGTTATTCCCCGATGAGAACAGGCACTTAATACGGAAAATCCTTCCGGTTCCACCAATACCACCGCCAATTCATCCTGAAAAGTATCCGGTATTTTGCATCCATCTTCTTGCTGAACCCAAAAACGTTCAAAATGGGTATCTGCCTGATTTATAATATCAATAGAGGGAAAAAGGAAAACTCCGGGAAGCAGCTCGGTCTGCTCTGTAATAAAGCGGAAACGGGAACGATCGAGGTTTTGTGTATGCATCATCCCGTTCTCACGTTCATCCTTGAATTTAGGAGAAAAAACCTCACGCTTACAGACAACGGTTGCCTGCGTATTCAATTCCAAAAAATAACGTAGTCCGCCCGTATGATCGCTGTGACCATGAGATAATATCAAATAATCTACTTTTTGCAAGTCAATATGCAACAAGCGGGCGTTACGGATAAACAAGTCGGATGCTCCCGTATCGAAAAGTAATCTATGTTCTTGAGTCTCGATATATAGAGAAAGACCATGTTCTGCCTGCAATTTACGTCCATAGACACAATTCTCCACAAGAGTCGTTATTTTATAGCCCATGATACTTAGTTAGTTATCAAACGAATTATACAAAATAAAAAGTTCTGCCACAAAATTATAATAATTCTGTGGCAGAACAAGCAATCCAGTCAATTAAGTAATCGTAAAAAGGGGAAAAGGTGAGGGTAGTGAGGGAAGAATTGCAACCTTTTTATTTTTATATTTTATTTTCTCCTATCTATATTTTCTCTAAAAAAACACGAATGTTAGAAATCCACCCTCACTACCCTCACCTTTTCCCCTCTTCTTATAAAAAAAGACGGCGGAAAATCTGGAAAACATAACCGTCTTTTCCAGATTTCCCGTCAGGTTTTAAAAGTTAAGTTCAAAACTATATCTCAAATATTCGAACAAATCCATTTATCATATTCTTTATGAATATCTTTAATATGGAAAACAAACAGTTACACCATCTTTCCCATATTATATGCTTCCTGCATGTAGGGAGTATCTTTAATCTCTCCTACTTTCCATGCACCGATTCCATAGACCGTCCCTTTTTCCTGTGGTCCTTCCAAGCAATCGAGGAAGCCACGGAAGCCGTCGATAGTACGCTCCATCATTGCTTTATCGTTTTCTGCTGCCGCAATAATGAAATAAAATTCCTTATTAGTTATTTCCGTATAACGTGCGCAACAGCGGTCAATCATTATCTTCATCTGCCCGCACATGGTGTAAAAATAGACCGGGGTTGCCATTACAATCACATCGGCAGCAATCATCTTCTCCACGATTTCCGCTGCATCATCCTTCTGTGGACAGGGTTTACCGTACATACTGCAAACACTACATCCCGTACAAGGATGAACCGTTTTGTCTTTCAGAAAAATCTTCTCTACTTCATTGCCCGCCTCGATAGCACCTTTCATAAATTCATCACAAAGCAAATCCGAATTACCACCTTTACGTGGACTGGACGAAATGATCAAAACTTTTTTAGCCATAACTTTCTTTTATTACTTTCATCTTTCAGAATTAATCAGTCTTTTCACTCTGCAAAAATAGACAATTTATAACATAGCGAATGTATATAAATTACAGAGAAATATACCCAGATTACAGATTCAAACATAACAAAAGATTTTTTCTACCAATATTTAATTTATATCTTTGTCCACAATACGAACAACATGATACAATGAAAAAAATACAACTGACCGACACACATAAAGAAAAGCTGTTTCAAATCCCCCTTTTCCGGAATTTGCCCTTAAACATTAAAGAATCCCTATTGGAGAAACTAGATTTCGTAGTCTATATAGCAAACAAGAAAGAGATAGTTGTTACGCAGGGAACGCCTTGCAACAAACTGTATGTGTTGTTGGAAGGGAAATTGCGCACGGATATTATCGACGGACTGGGAAATGAAGTGATGATTGAATATATCATTGCGCCACGCACTTTTGCCACTCCACATCTTTTTAGCTCGGACAACACATTGCCGGCTACTTTCACTGCCCTTGAGGACAGTGTGATACTTATGGCAACAAAGGATTCTACCTTTAAAGTTATCAGCCAGGACCCGCAAGTATTGCACAATTTTCTCTGCATTGCAGGCAATTGCAATATCTGTACCGTATCACGTCTGAAACCACTCTCCCGCAAGACTGTCCGGGAAAGATTTATCGTTTATCTGTTCGAGCACAAGAAGAAAGATTCCCTGATAGTGGAGATTACACATACGCAATCCCAACTTGCCGAATACCTGAATGTATCACGTCCCGCCATTATAGAAAGAAATTAATAAGATTATAAGGAGCTTATCACTATGGAAGGGAAACGGGTGGAAATTTTGAATAAGGCCGCTTTAGAGAAATTCATATAATAAAGAAACAGGGGCAGGGTTGAAACTAAGGAATAATTTGGCTCTTATATCGAAAACAAGTTAAATATATAAATGAGCCGAAGAGAAATAAAACTGTTTTTGCTATATTTGCAATCAGAAAGAAAAGCAAAAAAATATGACAGATGAACAATTAGGGCAAATGAAGCTTATCTTCAATTACAACGATGTATTCTACAGCTTCTTCTATGATGACCTCAGCGGCTGCGTACATCGCTCCCGCGAATATGCCATCAATTACGTCTATTCGGGTGAGATGATTCTCGACAATGGCAATGAGCAAATTCATGTCGGAAAAGGCGAATGCGTCTTCATACCGCGCGACCATCACATTACGATGTACAAGAAGACGAAAGATGGTGAACGCTACTGCGGTATCTTCCTGATGTTCACACGTCGTTTCTTACGTGAAATGTACGGTAAGTTGGAACAACGTAAAGTACCGACCAATACCGCGAAACTCAATTCCGGAGTGATAAAACTTCCGAAAACGGCCGAACTCGCCAGTCTGTTCGCTTCGATGACGCCCTACTTCGATCCGAAGGTGAAACCTGCGGATGACCTGATGCAACTGAAATTGCAGGAAGGTCTGCTCGCATTATTACATATCGACAAAAAGTTCGCGCCGACGCTTTTCGACTTCAATGAACCGTGGAAAATAGATATTCTGGAATTTATGAACGAGAACTACATGTACGAGCTCACGATGGAAGAGATGGCACACTACACGGGACGCAGCCTTGCCACATTCAAACGGGATTTCAAGAAAATCAGCGACCTCACTCCCGAAAAATGGCTTATCCGTAAACGACTCGAAGTAGCTTACGCCCTGATGAAAGAGGGCGGCAAAAAGGTCGTGGATATTTATGCCGAAGTCGGTTTCAAGAACCCGTCTCACTTCTCAACCGCCTTCAAAAAACAGTACGGTATGCCGCCGACCGCCACATTCGTGTAAATCGGAGCAAAATATATTGAGTTTTTTAATTAAATTATTTAAGCCTCACTGCGACATCGCAGTGAGGCTTAAATATCAACTTACAGCTTGTTCCTTACAGTAACCTTACGGTAAGGGCAGCCCTGATAATTTACCGGAAAATATAGAGCATACAATCTTCATAGCAATGTGTATGCTGATGCCATATTGTCCACCGCCAAACTTGATTATCATAAATTCAGAACTACTTTTCCAGATTTGCATGGAGCTTTTAAGAAAATAGATAGTTGAGCTTTTGAGTAACTCCTTTTGAGCCCGACAATAATGTGCCGCTTATTTTATAGCCGTACCTTTGCAATATGAAATAGAACAATAACCATTTAAATAATAGAATGATGAGAACAGCGAATTTTAAATCCGCAGCTATCGCAGCCTTGTTAAGTATGGGGTTGCTTACCGGCTGCACGAACGGTATTACAAATCAAAAAACAAGTAATCATATGGACACATTGAATCTTACACAGGAATGGGACAAAAAGTTCCCACAGAGCAACAAGGTTAATCATCGTAAAGTAACCTTCAAAAACCGCTATGGCATCACACTTGCCGCCGACTTGTACGAACCCAAGAATATCGAAAGAAAGTCCCTGCCATTGCCGTTAGCGGCCTTTCGGGGCTGTGAAGGAACAGTCATCGGGACTTTATGCGCAGACAATGGCCGAATGCGGATTCCTCACCCTTGCGTTCGACCCCTCTTATACGGGTGAGAGCGGTGGCGAACCCCGTAATGTGGCATCGCCCGACATCAACACCGAAGATTTTAGCGCGGCAGTGGATTTCCTGATTGCACACCCCAATGTAGATGCCAAACGCATCGGTATCATCGGCATCTGCGGATTCGGTGGTATGGGACTGAATGCCGCGGCAATGGACACGCGCATCAAAGCAACAGTAGCTTCTACAATGTACGATATGAGCCGCGTGAATGCCAACGGCTATTTCGATGCCGAGGACAGTGCCGAAGTACGCCGCAACAAACGCGAGGCGATGAATGCTATCCGGACCCGTGATGCACAGAACGGCACGGCCACTCCCGGTACGCCCGGTCTGCCCACTAGCATCAAGGGCGACGAGCCGCAATTCGTCAAAGACTACTTCGATTATTACAAGACTGAACGTGCTTTTCACGCCCGTGCCATCAATTCTAATGGTGCATGGAACCCCACGATGGCTCTTTCGTTCATCAATATGCCATTGTTAACCTATATCCACGAGATTGACAATGCTGTATTGCTCATTCACGGCGAAAATGCCCATTCGCGTTATTTCAGCGAGGATGCCTTCAAACGCCTCAAGGGCAACAACAAGGAGTTACTAATCGTTCCCGGAGCCAACCACACCGACCTTTACGACCGGAAGATTCCGTTTGACAAACTGGAAACATTTTTCAAGTCAAACCTCAAATAAAATAAAAACATGAGTATATCAACTAAAAATAAGCATAACCACTTGTTGATGTTCATCTCACACTCGGAGTATTCGGAATATTGAATACTGAAATGGGAGTAGTGGGCATCATCCCTATCATTGCCGAAACCTTCGGTGTTACGGTGCCGGATGCGGGTTGGACGGTCAGCCTCTTTGCGCTGATCATTGCCTTCTCTGCTCCCGTCGTACCGTTACTTTTTTCACGGGTAAACCGTAAAACGGTCATGGTGCTCGCCTTGTCCGTGTTCGTGATTTCCAACCTCGTTTCGGTCTTCACGACGAACTTTACCGTACTGTTGATAACCCGTGCGATTCCGGCATTCTTTCATCCGCTCTATGTATCCATCGCTTTCTCAACCGCAGCCTCTTCCGTTAGTCGGGAGGATGCTCCGAAAGCCGTTTCCAAAATCTTTGCCGGAGTATCGGCAGGATGGTGCTCGGAGTGCCCGTGACGAGCTACATCGCCAGTGAATTTTCATTCTCTGCAGCAATGGTATTTTTTACCGTTGTTAATGCATTTGTACTGCTCGCCACTATTTTCCTCATACCGTCCATGCCCGTTAAGGAACGGTTATCGTATGGCACACAACTCAGCGTTTTGAAAAAACCCGTATTGTGGAACTCCTTCCTTGCGGCATTACTGATGAATGCAGCCATGTTCGGATTTTACAGCTACTTGTCCGATTACCTGATAACGGTTACAGATGTCTCCTTCAAGGTAATCAGCCTTCTGCTGTTTGTTTACGGCATGGCAAATATCGTCGGAAATATCGCAGCCGGAAAATTGTTGGCACAACGTCCTTTCGCCACGTTGAAATACGTACCTGCCATCATGGCGATACTTTATCTCGTACTTTACGGACTAGGGAAACTGACCGTACCAACGTCAATCGTCATTCTGATATTGGGAATATTCGCAGGTATTGCAAATAACGGGAATCAATTCATGGTATCTACGTCGGCAACCGAAGCACCCGATTTTGCCAACGGATTGTTCCTGACCGCCGCAAATCTCGGAACAACGTTGGGAACGGCAATATGTGGCATGTTCATAACCGTATGGGGAACACAATCATCTCCGTTGGGAGCTGTGGCATTCCTGCTTGTCGGAGTGGCAAGCATTATTATCAGGAATAGCTTAATGAGCCGCAATAAACACATAATGGCAGTGACAATATGAAGAAAACAGAACGACCAATAATCACTTTCCCGAATGGACAAACTGTTTGTCCGTTGGGACAAGGCACATGGAAAATGGGACAATCCGCCGCACGGCGGCATGAAGAAATACGGGCATTACAACATGGCATCGAGCTGGGAATGAACCTTGTCGATACTGCCGAGATGTACGACAACGAGGAACTGGTAGGCGAAGCTGTCCGCGACTGTAGAGAGAAAGTGTTTCTCGTGAGCAAAGTTTTACCGAGTAATGCAAGCTATCGTGGAACGAAACTCGCCTGTGAACGAAGTTTGCTGAAGCTCGGAACGGAGTATATCGACCTCTACCTGTTGCACTGGAAAGGACGCCATCCTTATGAAGAAACCGTTCGGGCGATGACCGAATTGCAACAAGAGGGAAAAATCCGTTTATGGGGTGTCAGTAATATGGACACAGCCGACATGGAACGTATTGTTTCACTGTCCGGTGGAAGCGGCTGCGCCACCGATCAGGTACTCTACAACCTCGGCGACCGGGGCATAGAGTTCGACCTCATGCCGTGGTGCGCTGCCCGTAGAATGCCGCTTATGGCTTATTCGCCCATCGGAGAAGGACGACTTCTGCACCACCCTACATTGGTGGAAATCGCCCGGCGACACGATGTATCGCCTGCACAAATCGCATTGTCGTGGACGATGCGTCAGCCCGGTATCATTGCCATACCCAAAGCCGGTAATGTAACCCATGTGGAAGATAATTTCCGAAGCCTTTCCATTCATCTGACAGAGGAAGATTTGCATGATTTGGATACCGCGTTTCCCGCACCGGCACGGAAAATACCATTGGCAGGTTGGTAATAACATGAAATGCTATAAATTATGAACTATAATAAGAAAAATGAATAAAGTCATAGATAGTATGCTGGCACATCGTTCCATCCGTTCATACACCGACAGAACGGTAAGTGATGAAGATTTAAACTCCATCATCCGTGCCGTACAAGCCGCACCGAACTGGGTAAACCTGCAACTCGTTTCCATAATTGCAGTAAAGAATACCGACCATAGAAGACGTTTAGCCGAATTATGCGGAAATCAGGTACACATTGCCGAAGCTCCCGTATTCCTCGTGTTCTGTACTGATTACCATAGGGTGGCTCTTGCCTGCCATAAGAAAGAGCAAACGCTCAATGAAGTAATGCAGGACATTGACACATTGCTCGTGGGAGCTCATGAAGTCGGTATCGCTCTCGAAGCGGCTGTCGTGGCTGCCGAATCATTGGGATTGGGAACAGTCCCTATTGGAGATGTACGTAAAAATGCGCTGGAAATTGTCCATGAATTGCAACTTCCGGAATATGTCTTTCCTATGTTGGGATTATGTATCGGCTACCCCGCAGAAGAACCGGGATTAAAGCCTCGTTTTCCACAACAGGCTGTCTTTTTCGAAGAGACATATAAGACTGATTTAAAAGATAAACTCGCTGAATATGACGTTATCTACGCCCATTATCTTAAAGAACGTCCATGGAATAATCGTGTAGGCAACTGGACAGACCTGGCAGCTGATTTCTACCGACATCCGTTTCATTACAAAGGAGTTGCGGATGCCTTAAGTCAACAGGGATTTACCTCGGCTAAAAGCAGATATTCGGTATAGAGATCAAAGTCCTAAAATCCCGGTCAACATAAGTCAACCGGGATTCTCATCATTCTGTTTATTTCTCTACCATTTAGTGAAAAATACTTTCGGATTGATATTCAACGATACCCATCCCCAATCCTGCCAGCTTTTATGATTGCCGGTTTTCACAGCGTCCATCGTCTTCGTACCACGCATAAAAGAATATCCGGCAGAGAGTTTCACATCTTTCATGATCGACCAGTTTATCTGATAATCGACTTCCGAACCTAATGATTTCTTTAAATCCTGAACTTTAACTGCTGTACTAAAATAATGGTAATTAAGTTCCATATCTACCTTGCCAGATAGACGGAAACGACCTCCGATACGAGCATCCATCAATCCCGGTGCATAACCGTTTGCAAATGTAGAAGCATAAAAATAATCCATTGCTCCATAGAATTTATGATGGGTCCCATAAAGAGGATCAAAAGCCTTATACTTACCGCCATTTCCTTTATCACCGCTTAAATAATCAAAACTAGCCACGGCTCCCCATGTCTGATTAAACGTATAGGCGGCTTGTATGCTACCCATCAAAGCTGAAACTTTCTCCGCAGCTTTATTCTTACCCATCTGATAGTAGAAAGCACCATCCAGATTCCAGTTACTATTCTTATAAGTGAGGTAAGTACCCATTGTTTGTAAATAGCGGGTATGAGAATCATCCGTGGCTTTATCACCCGTTTCCAATCCCAGATTCATAAACAATAAAGAAGCTCCGAACGGAACATTATCCGCTTTATAATGATACCAGACGGTTTGCATATTCTTATAAGGCTGTCCGGTAGAAGAATCATAGTAAGTACCTCCACTTGTTCTATTGTCATTATTCTGGTTAAAAGCAAGAATCAGATGGACTTCATTATTTTTGTTGGCATATCCCAGCTTCAATGCATCGTGGTAACGGCCCGCTACATTCCAATCCAGTCCTCCCAAAATACGTTCATCATCATAAATCAATGACTGACGTCCCAGTTGAGCAAAGAACCCTTCACCAAAGTTCAGTTTCGCCCAAGCCTCATTCAACATAAAACGCCCATTCTTCTCAATCTGCGGGTCTTGTCCCCAAACACCGACATGCTGTGCCGACATCTTTAGTTCCAGATCCGAACGTTTATAATCCATCGAGAGGCGTGCACGGTTATTGATGAAAGATGTAGGAGCTACCCCTTCATCCCGTGGAGTCAATGCACCATTCCGATACTCCGCACGAGGTCTGATTTGCATAGACATCGTAAATTCATTCTCTTTCTCCGTGTTTTGTGTATATGCCATGCTTGGCAATAGCATAAGCAAGAATGACCAATAAAGTGTTTTCATTGATATTGAAGTTTAAGTGATTCGATATTTCAATTTAAATTATAAGTATGCACACTGACTCCTTGCGCGGCCGGAAGGTAATTGATTCCATACCAGCACATTTGCAACAGGACAAATGATACTAACAGAATAATCAACGCAGGACGTGCCTTCAATGGCTTGCCCAATCTGAAATGGATATACACCAGATAAGCGAACCAGGTAGCTGCCGCCCAAGTCTCTTTCGGGTCCCAAGCCCAGTAATGTCCCCAGGCTTCTTTTGCCAGATAGCTCCGGTAAGCATACCTAATGTCATAAATGCCAGACCTACATAGGTGAGGTTGTCACACAAATCCATTTCTTTCCGTTCAATCTCCTTCTTTTTGAACCAAAGCAGATAGACGGCCATCACCGTCGCCGCTCCCAACATAGCATAAGCAAACATATACACAATGACATGAGGGGCAAACCACGGGCTTTGCAAAGCAGGCATCAACGTCTTATTATGAATCTCCGGTTTGAAGATATTGATACAAATAAAGACCAATGAAAGGATACAACTGAAACTTAAAATCCATTTATACTTCCAGCGTGCATAGGTTATCAATCCCGCCAACGGAAGGAAGAAAGAATACCACAGCCGTGTCTCTCCCATTGTCCGCATCGGAGGACGTTCTAATGAAATCCACATTCCGATAATGAAACTGAAGAAAATAGCCAGACCTAAGAAAGTAAATCCATAAGCCATCCCGTTTTTGTACCTTTCCAGGCAGCAAAAGCTCCCAAAGCCCAACAAACCAGTGCGGCTATTGCAAATAGTATAAAGTATTCCCAACTCATGCTTTGTCCTCCTCTTTCCTCTTTTGTGCGCTGACAAACAGACAGATGCTCCTGCCATCATCATTATTATTCCTGTGTAAACAACCGGCAACCACGGATCGCGAACCAACTCGAAGACACTGATATCGCTCCATCGTCCCTTTGTTTCATCGTAACTAAGTTGATAAATTTTCCAACCTTCTATCTCCATCGGGCGGTTCACTTCAATGGTTCCTCCCGTGATCGTTCCTTCTTGTGTGTAAATCTTCACTTCCGATACAAATCGCTGCGGTTCCCGTTCCGGCATTACAATACTGGTTAAAGAATCCAGCCGGATTGCCTTATAGGGAAAAAGAAAACTACCGCAACTTACCCATCCCTCTTTGGTTGTTTGATTCTTCTGATTGACTGCTTTCAGATAGACAGCATAAGTCGCTCCCATCGAATGAAATTCAGTAAACTTCAAAGTATCTTCGGTAGCCACAGAAGCAGCCATCGGAATAGATTGCTCAATAGTTAGCTGCCAGTCCTGCAAGCTGCCATTTGTCACTCCCTCTTCCAACAACACATGTACAGGAGATTTTTCGGGAAGCGTACGGCCGGTTTCATTATCAATCAACATCAGTTTCGGAGGATATTCGTCGATAGTGAAATCCTTCAGTTCGATAGCCAGCGGAAGTTCAATCAGTTGACCTTTATCATCCGTAGCCCGCCATTCGGCACTTCCCATCCGGGTTGTCATTTTCAACCTTTGCATATCGGCATTTCCCAAAGTGGCTGTTATCAGTGCAATAAACAATCCGATATGATTCAGTAGGAAAGAAATCCTGCTGATCTTCAAAGAGAAACCGGTGCGAAGGATTGTCAGCCCCAAGGCGGTGACCATCCAAAAGTATAGCAGGACAAAAGGCCAGGAAGAAATCATCTGCGAAAATCCCAGCAGATCAGCCGGAGCATGACCGGAAGGAGCCTGCCGGATCAGTCCCATCACTACCGTCATGCCGACCACCCACAATAGAGACGAGACAGCAGCGGAATAATGACTCAACCATCCGAATAAATAGACACGTTTGCGAAGAAGGTGCATGGCTACCAAAGCAATGATATAAACCACTAACACAATCACATTGACCGGACAGGCAAACAGGTCCCAATGTATGGCTCCCACTGTCATTTGCAGCAATAGCCTATCACCAGTAATCCTGCGCCAATCACCAGCCCTTCTTTATAACTCCATGGTTTGCTCCACATATATAAATTCTCTTATTTCTGTGCCAGACGGCCGTTTTCTTTCGCTTTCTCCAACCATGCCGGAACAGTTGTTTTCAGGAATTTCTCCTTAGCCGCTCTTTCAGCATCCATATCCAAGCCGATATATTCCTGTGCTTTTGCCTTTGTTGAAATGTCCGGCATCGGAACATCTCCCGTATATCCATTCTTTGCCAATACTTTAGATACAGCCAGACGGGCTTGCATGGCACGATCCAATCCATGAGAAAGAATTCTCTGAATTTCCTGCGGTGCATGGAATGAACCTCCGTGTGAAGCTACTCCGAAGTCCCAACGCCATTGTGCCTGACGAATCAGTGCGAGCACATCTTTCATCTGTGTTTCTGTAGCACCCTTGTCCCAGGCAAATTTAGCTTCGATATGTGCTTTTGCCAATTCCTGTTCCAGACGGTTACGGATTTCATTCGCTTTACGTTGGCGTTCGTACACATTATTACGTAAAGTCTCTTCACTTTCGCGGTGACAAACCTGACAGGTGCGGTCAATCATAGCCAACGGGCTTTGGATATGGTGATCGCTGAATTTCACACCACCTTCACTCTTATACGGCATGTGGCAATCGGCACAAGAGACACCTCTCTGTCCGTGGATACCCATCTGACAAATCTCATAGTCAGGATGCTGTGCTTTCAGAATCGGAGTACGGCTCAATTTATGAATATAATCATAAAACCGGCCTCATCATAATAAGCTCCATATCTTCTACCGTAAAACCTTTGTCCCAGGGGAAAGTCAGATACTTACCATCCCCTTTGAAATAATATTCCACATGACATTGTGCACATACCAATGAACGCATCTCCTGCGGAGTAGCTTTAGTGATGTCTTTACCCTGACGTTGGAAAGCCTCTATCAAAGCGGGACGACTGATATGAAGATTCATTGTTTCGGGATCATGACAATCGGAGCATCCGATAGGATTCACAATTTCGGCGCCCATAGCCCCCATTTATTGTTATAGAAAGAATCGACACCCAATGCCTCCATCATACGGGGAACATCCGGACTCTTACAAGTCCAGCAGGTAGACGGTTGAGGACCTTCGGTCGGGCTCATGGGCGAACCGGTACGCAAAGATGCCGTAATATCTCAATGGCATGCATGTGTCCCCGTGGAGTGGAATAATCTTTTGAGAAAGCATATCCCGCCCATAGAATCACCATTTCAGGACGTTTTTCCAAAGCATCTACAGCAATATTTCCATTAAATTCACTCTCAAAGTCAGTCTTTGCAGTCTCCGTCCAAGTCTGGTATTCACGGGGAAAGTCATCCTTAAACAGTTCATTTCGTGCTTCAATCCCTTTGATAACGTTTTTACGGTTATTGAAAATGCTGGCAACTTCCGCCCTCCGTTCCATCAACGCAGAAACGCATAATCCCAAAACAAATACAACGACCATTGAACCTCCGAACAACAGCCATCCTTGCCATGATTTTAATTTCTTTTCCATTGTATATCGGTTTTATTATTTTATTACGTATTTCATTTCTTATTTATCTTTCTGATTCACCATCTTCCGGAGCCATTCGGGAACAGGCGATTCCGGAAGAGGAACAATCGCTCCCGGAGTACCGGACAGGGAATTCTTTCCACCATGAGGAACATCACGATGGCAATCCCAGCAAGCCTTCCCCTCTCCTACCTGTGACATCATATAATCAATCTTCCCCGTCTTCACAAATTCCGTATTGAGTTGTGTATGACAGCGGATGCAATTATTCATAATCACTTCGGAACTGGCTTTATGAGCCTGAATGACCTGCGGCTCGCTTTTGGTAAGAAATGCAGCCACGTGTTTCATACCGTCCATACCTTTAAAGGTCCATTTCTTCACAGCATTTTCATGCGGCACATGACAATCATGCAAGTGGCATTCCGGGCATGTGAACTATGGAACCAGGTTGCATAGTAAGGAGTCATAATGTGACAATTCACGCATGCAGCCGGGTCATCTCCAAGATAGGTATGCGCCCGGAGCATATACATAAACAGTGCTCCTCCACCCACAATAACACCGCCAATGATGACAGCCGCTACCTTCCATTTATAAGAAGGAAAGAGTCGATTTATTATTGGAAACTTCATCATACGAAAAAGTATTTTTCACAAAAGTAAAGGATTGGAAACAAAAAAGGTGTAATAGATATTACACCTTTCGAAAGAAAAAATACTCATTACGTAAAAAAACAGAATGGGAATGTGTCAAACGTCCCTTTTTGACCTCACCTCATTCTTTCTCTATGTATTGTCTTATTCATCATGGTGATGGTCTTCGTCTTCCACCTCATTACTTAATTTGATATTGCGTGCGATATAAGATTCGTTACCTGCGGCATCCGTGCAATAAACCATCAAATGATAATCTCCTGCAGTAGCATTGGCCGGTATTACAATATCGTGATGATGAATATGGGCGGTTTTCTGTCCGGACACATCGTAGGATCTGTTGAAACTAAAATCTACTGTTTCCTGTGCAGCCCTGCTATTACCTCCGTGTGAATGGTGGTCGAAATTACTATGAATTTCAATCTTATAGGATTTCAGCATGACATCATCCGACAAATCCATTTCAAAATGAACCCCATGTTCGTTTCCTATCTCCAAAGCCTGACCTTCTTCCGGTTCGTGAAGTTCAATCAGAGGTTTGGTCGTATCACTGGAGTCATCATTATCACAAGAGGAAAACATGAAAGTAACTGTTGCCAAAAGGCTAATCATTGGGAGATAAAATTTATTTTTCATTTCAGTAATTTTTTAAATGGAACTTTGATTAATATCTGGAAGTTACGTCCCGGTTCGGGGATTTCAACTTTCCTGTAAAAACTAAGATGATTGTAATATCGGGTATCGAATATATTCCGGGCGGTCAGGGTTATTTCAATCTCATTGTTTCCACCTATCGGAATATTCAATGAACCACCCAGATGAAAGAGATTTGCTCCGGCTGTACGGTCTTCGTTACGGTCCACTCTATTTTGCCGGGCAATGCTCTGCCATTCTGCATACAACATATACCGATTCTTTTGCCAGGTTAATGTATTGCGCATAACAGGAGGTGGCGAGAAACTCAATGGAATATGTTCATCACAATTATAGGTGTAAACGTATTCAGCGGAAATCCGATAATTGAAGTTGCGCAGAAAATCAACATCTACGGTAGCTTCAGTTCCTGCAAATAGCGCTTCTGCTCCGGTATAGCGATAGATTTGTCCGGCATGAGGCAATACAGACCACTCTCCGGTAGGACGCAGAAAGATGTAATTGCTGAACCAACTGACAAATGGAGAGACGGAGAAAGAAATTCCCCGGTACTTCAGATGATAAGAAGCGTCTAGTTGCCAGCCTTGTTCGGACTTTAGGTTTGCATCTCCCTGTTCATGGCGGAAAGTGCCGTGATGTACACCGTTGGCAGCCAACTCATTCGCACCGGGCAGGCGGAAACTACGCCCGATATTCACCTTTACCAGATGTTTGTCGGAGGGAGTCCATACCAATCCCAGAGAAAGAGAATAATCACCGTAGTGCTTATTCACAGAGTGACTGTTCCACTTGTAGAAGTCTATCTGTTCCGGATCATAGCCCTGTTTCCGAAGATAATCGGCAAGGTAAGTATCTTCATGCGAAGAGATATTCATATATCCGTAGTCATATCGCACTCCTCCGCTGACTGAAAACACATTGTTGGGTCTGTATGTCGTAAGCCAAAGCATTCCGGTAGTGGAACGGCGATATTCAGGCAGTAAAAACGAATAGCCGGAAATGTCGTTCCGTTGATGTTGTCCATCCCACCCCAATGTATGTTCCCACGAAGAAGAACCAATAAAACGAGCTTTCACCGAAGCACTGAAAGTGTTCAGATTAAAAGCAAGTTCCTTGTCGGGGTCTTTCTCCGGTGCGGGTTGCGAACCATAGTGAGTATGGAAAGCACTCCACTCTTCACGGTGATTGTTCTGGAAACCTAAATCGCCTGACAAGATCAGTTTCTCCCATGCATATTGCTGGTGGGTGGTCACTTTCAGGTGATTCACTTTACTGAATGGCAATTCAATATTACGGCTGTCTCCATCATCTTCCACACGTGACGCATCGGGTATGCCATGTGCCCCCGGAAAGAATCCCGTCTTTTGATATACATTACTCACAGCATAATTCGCTTTATAGGCTCTTCGTTGATATTGGGTAAAAAGTCCGATATTGCGTTCAATGCCTGCCGTATTCTTGAGTTTACGCCCATATATGGGAATTCTTTGTGTCAGGTAGACAATAGAATCCGTCGGAATACGATAGTCACCGAAATGTTGTTCCGAATAACGAATATGGGAGTACCAGGCATTCTTCCTGATTCCCAGCATCAGTGATCCTCCGATGGTTCCATTGACTGATTTACCCAGCAGTGTGACATCTCCGAATACACGATTATCAGCAGGAACAGCCGACGGAACAACATCAATCACTCCTCCCATTGCATCACTGCCATAGAGCAGTGAGGAGGTCCTTTCAATACATTGACTGCTCCGATATTGAAAGCATCCAGTTCTAGTCCGTGATCGGCTCCCCATTGTTGTCCTTCCTGTTTGATTCCGTTTTCCAATACAGCAATCCGGTTGAATCCCATTCCGCGAATCATCGGTTTGGAGAAGCCCGAACCAATATCCATTGCCTGTACTCCGGGAATATTCTCCATCGCCTGCATGAAGTTTCCTGTAAAATGTTTGCGCAAAAATCCTGATCGGCTACATCAACCGTAAGGGCAGACTTTTTCGCTTGACGTTGCTGGTACGTTTCGGTTACCACAACATCAGGCAAAAGCATGCTCTTGATTGAATCGGATTTCTGTGCATGGACGGATAAGGTTACAAATAGCCCTATTACGCCCGAAATAATTCCGATACGCATCAATTACAATCTTTTATTTAATGTGTAAAATGAATGTAAGGATAGATTGAAAGCCAATCTATCTCCATTGAAAATATGAGTATGTAATCATGCGACCGGAGGCCCGCGTAAATGATGCGAATAAGTTCGTTTGCAAACAACCTTATCCTGGTAAATAATCGGCTCGTAGGGCACGAGCGTCAGTGTGCAATGAAATTCTATCGGTTGAGGTTCAGTAAAGAAAGAAAGGGAGTATTGGCAGATCGCACAATCATCAGATGATTGGTGAGAATGCTTTGCATGGGAACACGACTTTTCATCCTCACTTCCATGATAGTGAAAGGTCTTCACTACAAAGAAGGGAATGAATGTCATGAATAACATCCATGCTATATATACCCTTATATTTTTTCTTTTGATACATTCTCCCTCTATTGATTAATAGAATAGCGGGACAAATATAACAGTATGAAAAATAATCAGCAAGTTATACATCTTAATATGTGTTACCGTGAATGACAAAAAACACAAAGCTGTCAGTAACAGCACGAGGATTTTTTAGTTGATTATCATTCTTCCTGTTGCTAGACATAAAACACGGTTCTTCCAGCTCCACGTTTACGAAGAATCCCTTTCTCAATGAAAGTATTCAAATCATCTATTGCTTTCAGTCGGGAAAGTCCGGTCAGGCTACTATATTCCAATCGGGTAATACCACCATTTTTCTTTAGAAATTCCTGTAAAAGCTGTTGGCGTTGCTCCATAGAAAATTCCACTTTTTGAGAAGAGTGTTTGGATTTATCCACACGTTCCAACTCTATTTCACGCTTAATCTTCCTTTTGAACTCTTTGGAAGTGCGCAAATGCACATTATCAAACAGATTGATTCGGCACGAATCTCACGTTTAGTCATTACTTTATGCGTACATTTCAAAGAGATGCTAAAATGCCCGAGTTCGCCAAGTTCTACGATATATCCCTCTGCTAACGTTTCGGCTAGTTCATCCAATACAACTCCTACTACCGCATCTATCACGTTATAGTTAAAAGTCTGGGAAGAACGAGATACACGTTCCATGAATTCTTTCTTCGAGTAAGTTCCATTTGGAACGATACGGGCATGCAAAGGCTTTTGTTCTCCGGTACAATCAGGATCCGGTGTTTCATACAAATCATATTGAGCACTCATAAGTATATCTTTTTATTAGTTCATACATTTATTACTTTCACTACGTATATTTAATCGCCTGTTCATTGAACTTTAATCTTCAGTTCATATAAAAATAATCGTCTGACAGCTGTATCTTTTTCGTCTGACAGTTGTCAGACGGAAAGATAACAGTTGTCAGACGAAAGTTCAACAGCTGTCAGCAGGGCAGACG
>ENA-OQIG01000142-OQIG01000142.1-human-gut-metagenome-genome-assembly--contig:-NODE-142-length-40074-cov-2.385260_pt1 | contig 40074 bp, 50 predicted proteins | sample MGYA00242576_ERZ504741 | MGnify/ENA primary metagenome ERZ504741 (study PRJEB26092, sample SAMD00036436) | human gut metagenome | host: Homo sapiens | study: EMG produced TPA metagenomics assembly of... | reverse complement strand
TTCGCTTGGGTTGATTTTGGGGACTGATTAGCGGGCGTATCTCGCTGGGGAGAACGGCTGCTGGATACCTCAATTCAGATGTTGCGCAACGTGCCGCATCTGGCGCTGATCCCGCTGGTGATTTTGTGGTTTGGCATTGATGAATCCGCAAAAATCTTTCTGGTGGCGCTCGGTACGCTATTCCCCATTTATATCAACACCTGGCATGGCATCCGTAATATCGATCGCGGGTTGGTGGAGATGGCGCGTAGCTATGGATTATCCGGCATACCGCTGTTTATCCATGTGATCCTGCCTGGTGCCTGCCCTCAATTATGGTCGGCGTGCGTTTTGCGTTGGGCCTGATGTGGCTGACGCTGATTGTTGCCGAAACCATTTCTGCCAATTCAGGCATTGGTTATCTGGCGATGAATGCGCGGGAGTTTTTGCAAACGGACGTGGTGGTAGTCGCTATTATTCTTTACGCCCTGATCGGCAAACTGGCTGACGTCAGCGCGCAGCTGTTAGAGCGCCTCTGGTTGCGCTGGAACCCGGCTTATCATTTGAAGGAGGCCACGGTATGAATACTGCTCGTCTGAACCAGGGCACGCCATTGTTGCTCAATGCAGTAAGCAAACATTACGCGGAAAATATCGTCCTGAACCAACTGGATTTACATATTCCGGCAGGTCAGTTTGTGGCGGTGGTGGGCCGCAGCGGTGGTGGCAAAAGTACCTGCTGCGCCTGCTGGCCGGGCTGGAAACGCCAACCGCTGGCGATGTGTTAGCGGGCACCACACCGCTGGCTGAAATTCAGGAAGACACGCGAATGATGTTTCAGGATGCGCGTCTGCTGCCGTGGAAATCGGTGATTGATAACGTTGGGTTAGGCCTTAAAGGTCAGTGGCGCGATGCCGCGCGTCGGGCGTTGGCTGCGGTAGGACTGGAGAATCGCGCCGGGGAATGGCCTGCCGCACTTTCTGGCGGGCAGAAACAGCGAGTGGCGCTGGCAAGAGCGTTGATTCATCGACCGGGATTATTGTTGCTTGATGAACCGCTCGGGGCGCTGGACGCCTTAACGCGACTCGAGATGCAGGATTTGATTGTGTCACTTTGGCAGGAGCACGGCTTTACCGTACTGTTGGTGACGCATGATGTGAGCGAAGCGGTAGCGATGGCTGACCGGGTGCTGTTAATTGAAGAGGGAAAAATTGGTCTGGATTTGACAGTGGATATCCCCCGTCCGCGTCGATTAGGGTCGGTGCGATTAGCGGAGCTGGAAGCGGAAGTATTGCAACGGGTAATGCGGCGTGGGCATTCTGAACAACTGATTCGGCGTCATGGTTAATATGCCGGATGTGGCGCACAAAACCAGCATTTTCAACGGACTTGTAGGCCTGATAAGACACGTCAAGCATCGCATCAGGCAGTTGGGCACGGCTGCCAGGATGCGGACGTGAACGCCTTATCCACCTACAAAACCAGCAATTCAACGGAGTTGTAGGCCTGATAAGACGCGTCAAGCGTCGCATCAGGCATTTTGGCTCAAAAGTATCAAGCCAGTGCTTTAGTTATCTTCTCGTAAAGATCGCCAGAGAGATTTTCCAGCCCTTTCAACTGTTCCAGCGCCGCGCGCATTTTCTCCTGACGTTTGGCATCGTAACGTTTCAGGCGAATCAGCGGCTCAATCAGGCGTGAAGCCACCTGCGGGTTACGGCTGTTGAGGTCGGTAAGCATTTCCACCAGGAACTGGTAACCGCTGCCATCTTCGGCATGGAACGCTGCCGGGTTGCTGCCCGCAAACGCACCAATCAACGAACGAATACGGTTCGGGTTGCTCATGGTAAATGAGCGATGCTGCAACAGACCACGCACCGTCTCCAGCACATTCGCCGCCGGCTGGTGGCTTGCAGGATAAACCATTTATCCATCACCAGACGTCCTGATGCCACTTATCGTCGTACTCCTGCATCAGCGCGTCACGGCAAGGCAGCTGTGCAGCAACCGCCGCAGAAAGCGCTGCCAGCGCATCGGTCATATTGTTTGCTTCATGGTATTGCTTGCTCACCAGCACGTCAGCCAGATGCGTTTCACCAAAAGCAAGGAAGCGCAGGCAGGCATTACGCAGAGTGCGTTTTGCAATATCTTCATGCTCAACACGGTACTCGCTCTGGTAATTCGCGTTGTAAATAGCCAGCAGCTCATCCGCCAGTTCAGTCGCCAGAGTACGAGTGAGTGCTTCGCGTACTTCGGCAATAGCAATCGGGTCGATGATATCGAACAGTTCAGCCATTTCATTGACAGAAGGCAGCGTCAGGATTTCTGCCGCCAGCGCCGGATCAATCTTCTCATCGAGCAGCACCGCGCGGAAAGCGTCAGCCACATGTACCGGCAGAGACAGCGGCTGCCCTTGCTGATGACGGGCGACGTTCAGCTTGATGTAGATTGCCAGCAAACTTTGCGCCGCATCCCAACGGGAGAAATCATTACGCGCATGACGCATCAGGAAGGTCAGTTGCTGATCGCTCCACTTATATTCCAGTTTCACAGGCGCAGAGAATTCGCACAGCAGCGCAGGCACCGGCTGGAAGTAGACATTATCAAAGACAAAGGTCTGTTCCGCCTGAGTGACGTTCAGCACGGAATTCACCGGATGACCGCCTTTCTGCAACGGGATCACTTTGCCTTCGTTATCATACAGTTCGATGGCAAACGGAATATGCAGCGGCTGTTTTTCTGCCTGATCCGGCGTGGCTGGCGTGCGCTGGCTGATGGTCAGGGTGTACTGCTCGGTTTCCGGATTGTAGTCGTCTTTGACGGTCACAACCGGCGTACCGGACTGGCTGTACCAACGGCGGAAATGGGAGAGATCGACATTCGACGCATCTTCCATCGCCTGCACAAAATCGTCACAGGTCGCTGCGCTACCATCATGACGCTCGAAATAGAGCTGCATCCCTTTCTGGAAATTTTCTTCGCCAAGCAGGGTGTGGATCATGCGAATCACCTCCGCGCCTTCTCGTAAACGGTCAGGGTGTAGAAGTTGTTCATCTCAATGACCATATCCGGGCGGATCGGGTGCGCCATCGGGCTGGCGTCTTCCGCAAACTGCAATCCGCGCATGGTGCGCACATTATTGATACGGTTTACCGCGCGGGAACCGAGGTCAGAGCTGAATTCCTGATCGCGGAAGACGGTTAAACCTTCTTTCAGGCTGAGCTGGAACCAGTCGCGGCAGGTCACTCGGTTACCGGTCCAGTTATGGAAATATTCATGGCCGATAACGCGTTCAATATCGAGGTAATCTTTGTCGGTGGCGGTGTCGGTGCGGGCCAGCACATATTTGGAGTTAAAGATATTCAGACCCTTATTCTCCATTGCGCCCATATTGAAGAAATCCACCGCGACGATCATATAGATGTCGAGGTCATACTCCAGGCCAAAGCGTTCTTCATCCCATTTCATGGAGTTTTTCAGCGAGGTCATCGCCCACGGCGCGCGATCAAGGTTGCCGCGATCGACGTACAGCTCCAGTGCTACTTCGCGACCAGAACGCGTGGTAAAGGTATCGCGCAGTACATCAAAGTCGCCTGCCACCAGCGCAAACAGGTAGCACGGTTTCGGGAACGGGTCCTGCCACTGTACCCAATGGCGTCCGTTTTCCAGTTCGCCTTGCGCAACGCGGTTACCGTTGGAAAGCAGGAAGGGATATTTAATTTTATCGGCAATAATTTTGGTGGTAAAACGCGCCAGCACGTCCGGGCGGTCGAGATAATACGTAATATGGCGGAAACCTTCGGCTTCACACTGGGTGCAAAGCGCATCGCCTGACTGATAAAGCCCTTCCAGCGCCGTATTCGCCGCCGGGCTTATTTCATTAATGATCTTAAGCGTAAAACGCTCCGGCAAATTACTGATGACCAGTGCGCCCTCTTCTTCTTTCCAGGCGGTCCACGGCTCATCATTAATATGAACAGAAACCAGTTTGAGGTCTTCGCCGTTGAGACGAAGGGGAGCATCTGATGCACCATGACGGACAGCCTGGCTGACCGCGGTAACGACCGTCTTTTGCGCGTCGAGGTCAAAGGTCAAGTCAATATCAGTAATCTGGTAATCCGGCGCACGATAATCGTGACGGTATTTGGCTTGTGGCTGTTGAGTCATAAATAACCTTTAGCATCTTTTATAGAGTCTGGTGTTCAGTCTATTCCTGTTGCGTAAATCGCGCTATGCAGAATCTTCATCTTTTCAGGTACAAACGCCTTTATTGCTACATTTTTATAACATACACCGCGTAATGCCATCGACCAGAAAGGTGGCATATGGTGTGATCGGGGTTCAATAAATTGCGAAACAAGGTATACTCCAGCAGTTCCTGAAGATGTTTATTGTACTAAACGCTCCTGTACGAGGACGCTACTGCGCACCTATGACACAATTCGCTTCTCCTGTTCTGCACTCGTTGCTGGATACAGATGCTTATAAGTTGCATATGCAGCAAGCCGTGTTTCATCATTATTACGATGTGCATGTCGCGGCGGAGTTTCGTTGCCGAGGTGACGATCTGCTGGGTATTTATGCCGATGCTATTCGTGAACAGGTTCAGGCGATGCAGCACCTGCGCCTGCAGGATGATGAATATCAGTGGCTTTCTGCCCTGCCTTTCTTTAAGGCCGACTATCTTAACTGGTTACGCGAGTTCCGCTTTAACCCGGAACAAGTCACCGTGTCCAACGATAATGGCAAGCTGGATATTCGTTTAAGCGGCCCGTGGCGTGAAGTCATCCTCTGGGAAGTTCCTTTGCTGGCGGTTATCAGTGAAATGGTACATCGCTATCGCTCACCGCAGGCCGACGTTGCGCAAGCCCTCGACACGCTGGAAAGCAAATTAGTCGACTTCTCGGCGTTAACCGCCGGTCTTGATATGTCGCGCTTCCATCTGATGGATTTTGGCACCCGCCGCCGTTTTCTCGCGAAGTACAAGAAACCATCGTTAAGCGTCTGCAACAGGAATCCTGGTTCGTGGGCACCAGCAACTACGATCTGGCGCGTCGGCTTTCCCTCACGCCGATGGGAACACAGGCACACGAATGGTTCCAGGCACATCAGCAAATCAGCCCAGATCTAGCCAACAGCCAGCGAGCTGCACTTGCTGCCTGGCTGGAAGAGTATCCCGACCAACTTGGCATTGCATTAACCGACTGCATCACTATGGATGCTTTCCTGCGTGATTTCGGTGTTAAGTTCGCTAGTCGGTATCAGGGCCTGCGTCATGACTCTGGCGACCCGGTTGAATGGGGTGAAAAAGCCATTGCACATTATGAAAAGCTGGGAATTGATCCACAGAGTAAAACTCTGGTTTTCTCTGACAATCTGGATTTACGCAAAGCGGTTGAGCTATACCGCCACTTCTCTTCCCGCGTGCAATTAAGTTTTGGTATTGGGACTCGCCTGACCTGCGATATCCCCCAGGTAAAACCCCTGAATATTGTGATTAAGTTGGTAGAGTGTAACGGTAAACCGGTGGCGAAACTTTCTGACAGCCTGGCAAAACTATCTGCCACGATAAAGCGTTTGTTCGGGCGCTGCGCAAAGCGTTCGACCTTCCGCATATTAAAAAAGCCAGTTAATATCATCAGGGAGCTAATCGGCTCCCTTTTTTTACCTTTAATTCCGAAATCTTTCGCTGCATTTGCGAATTCTGCTTGTCTGATTGCAGATGCCAGGTAACATAGGTATCCCCCATTTACGGGTGGACAAGTGTTTATTTTTTCCGACTATTAACAGAGAGAATATTATGAGCGTTGTGCCTGTAGCCGACGTACTCCAGGGCCGCGTAGCCGTTGACAGCGAAGTCACCGTACGCGGATGGTACGTACCGCCGAGATTCAAAAGCTGGCATCTCCTTCCTCGCCGTTTATGACGGTTCCTGCTTTGATCCTGTACAGGCTGTCATCAATAATTCTCTGCCCAATTACAATGAAGACGTCCTGCGTCTGACCACCGGCTGCTCGGTCATTGTGACGGGTAAAGTCGTGGCGTCGCCGGGCCAGGGGCAACAATTTGAAATTCAGGCCAGCAAAGTTGAAGTTGCTGGTTGGGTTGAAGATCCAGACACTTACCCGATGGCGGCAAAACGCCACAGCATTGAGTATCTGCGTGAAGTCGCTCACCTGCGTCCGCGCACAAACCTGATTGGTGCCGTCGCGCGCGTTCGCCATACGCTGGCGCAGGCGCTGCATCGCTTCTTTAACGAGCAGGGATTCTTCTGGGTTTCAACGCCACTGATTACCGCATCTGATACCGAAGGTGCAGGCGAAATGTTCCGCGTTTCTACGCTGGATCTGGAAAACCTGCCGCGTAACGATCAGGGTAAAGTGGATTTCGACAAAGACTTCTTTGGTAAAGAGTCTTTCCTGACCGTATCTGGTCAGTTGAACGGTGAAACCTACGCTTGCGCATTGTCCAAATTTATACCTTCGGCCCGACTTTCCGTGCTGAAAACTCCAACACCAGCCGTCACCTGGCGGAGTTCTGGATGCTGGAGCCGGAAGTGGCGTTTGCTAACCTGAACGATATCGCGGGTCTGGCTGAAGCCATGCTGAAATATGTCTTCAAAGCGGTTCTCGAAGAACGCGCTGACGACATGAAATTCTTCGCTGAACGCGTAGATAAAGATGCCGTTTCACGTCTGGAACGCTTCATTGAGGCCGATTTCGCGCAGGTGGATTACACCGACGCAGTGACCATTCTCGAAAACTGCGGCAGGAAGTTTGAAAACCCGGTTTACTGGGGCGTTGATCTCTCTTCTGAGCATGAACGTTATCTGGCGGAAGAACACTTTAAAGCACCGGTAGTGGTTAAAAACTATCCGAAAGATATTAAAGCGTTCTATATGCGTCTTAACGAAGACGGTAAAACCGTTGCGGCTATGGACGTTCTGGCTCCGGGCATCGGTGAGATCATTGGTGGCTCCCAGCGTGAAGAACGTCTGGACGTGCTGGACGAGCGTATGCTGGAAATGGGCCTGAATAAAGAAGATTACTGGTGGTATCGCGATCTGCGTCGCTACGGTACTGTTCCGCATTCAGGTTTCGGTCTTGGTTTTGAACGTCTGATTGCTTACGTAACTGGCGTGCAAAACGTACGTGATGTGATTCCGTTCCCACGTACTCCGCGTAACGCCAGCTTCTAATTAGCGTCTTCAAGAGCCAGCGCCCGCTGGCTCTTTTTTTTATCTTTTCTGTCAAGTTATCTGTTTGTTAAGTCAAGCAATCTATTTGCAACCCCGCCATAACGATCATCCTGTTACGGAATATTACATTGCAACATTTGCGCGCAAAAATAATCCGCATTCTTATTGCGGATTAGTTTTTCTTAGCTGATAGCACAATTTTCATACTATTTTTTGGCATTCTGGATGTCTGAACGAGGATTTAGTGCCAGGTCGATAAAGTTTCCATCAGAAACAAAATTTCCGTTTAGTTAATTTAAATATAAGGAAATCATATAAATAGATAAAAATTGCTGTAAATATCATCACGCTTCTATGGAAATATGACGGTGTTCACAAAGTTCCTTAAATTTTACTTTTGGTTACATATTTTTTCTTTTTTGAAACCAAATCTTTATCTTTGTAGCACTTTCACGGTAGCGAAACGTTAGTTTGAATGGAAAGATGCCTGCAGACACATAAAGACACCAAACTCTCATCAATAGTTCCGTAAATTTTTATTGACAGAACTTATTGACGGCAGTGGCAGGTGTCATAAAAAAAACCATGAGGGTAATAAATAATGATGAAGCGCAATATTCTGGCAGTGATCGTCCCTGCTCTGTTAGTAGCAGGTACTGCAAACGCTGCAGAAATCTATAACAAAGATGGCAACAAAGTAGATCTGTACGGTAAAGCTGTCGGTCTGCATTATTTTTCTAAAGACAATGGTGTAAACAGTTACGGCGGAAACGGCGACAAAACTTATGCCCGTCTTGGTTTTAAAGGGGAAACACAAATCAATTCCGATCTGACCGGTTATGGTCAGTGGGAATATAACTTCCAGGGTAACAACTCTGAAGGCGCTGACGCTCAAACTGGTAACAAAACGCGTCTGGCATTCGCGGGTCTTAAATACGCTGACATTGGTTCTTTCGATTACGGCCGTAACTACGGTGTGGTTTATGATGCACTGGGTTACACCGATATGCTGCCAGAATTTGGTGGTGATACTGCATACAGCGATGACTTCTTCGTTGGTCGTGTTGGCGGCGTTGCTACCTATCGTAACTCCAACTTCTTTGGTCTGGTTGATGGCCTGAACTTCGCTGTTCAGTACCTGGGTAAAAACGAGCGTGACACTGCACGCCGCTCTAACGGCGACGGTGTTGGCGGTTCTATCAGCTACGAATACGAAGGCTTTGGTATCGTTGGTGCTTATGGTGCAGCTGACCGTACCAACTGCAAGAAGCTCAACCTCTTGGCAACGGTAAAAAAGCTGAACAGTGGGCTACTGTCTGAAGTACGACGCGAACAACATCTACCTGGCAGCGAACTACGGTGAAACCCGTAACGCTACGCCGATCACTAATAAATTTACAAACACCAGCGGCTTCGCCAACAAAACGCAAGACGTTCTGTTAGTTGCGCAATACCAGTTCGATTTCGGTCTGCGTCCGTCCATCGCTTACACCAAATCTAAAGCGAAAGACGTAGAAGGTATCGGTGATGTTGATCTGGTGAACTACTTTGAAGTGGGCGCAACCTACTACTTCAACAAAAACATGTCCACCTATGTTGACTACATCATCAACCAGATCGATTCTGACAACAAACTGGGCGTAGGTTCAGACGACACCGTTGCTGTGGGTATCGTTTACCAGTTCTAATAGCACACCTCTTTGTTAAATGCCGAAAAAACAGGACTTTGGTCCTGTTTTTTTTATGCCTTCCAGAGCAATCTCACGTCTTGCAAAAACAGCCTGAGTTTTCATCAGTAATAGTTGGAATTTTGTAAATCTCCCGTTACCCTGATAGCGGACTTCCCTTCTGTAACCATAATGGAACCTCGTCATGTTTGAGAACATTACCGCCGCTCCTGCCGACCCGATTCTGGGCCTGGCCGATCTGTTTCGTGCCGATGAACGTCCCGGCAAAATTAACCTCGGGATTGGTGTCTATAAAGATGAGACGGGCAAAACCCCGGTACTGACCAGCGTGAAAAAGGCTGAACAGTATCTGCTCGAAAATGAAACCACCAAAAATTACCTCGGCATTGACGGCATCCCTGAATTTGGTCGCTGCACTCAGGAACTGCTGTTTGGTAAAGGTAGCGCCCTGATCAATGACAAACGTGCTCGCACGGCACAGACTCCGGGGGGCACTGGCGCACTACGCGTGGCTGCCGATTTCCTGGCAAAAAATACCAGCGTTAAGCGTGTGTGGGTGAGCAACCCAAGCTGGCCGAACCATAAGAGCGTCTTTAACTCTGCAGGTCTGGAAGTTCGTGAATACGCTTATTATGATGCGGAAAATCACACTCTTGACTTCGATGCACTGATTAACAGCCTGAATGAAGCTCAGGCTGGCGACGTAGTGCTGTTCCATGGCTGCTGCCATAACCCAACCGGTATCGACCCTACGCTGGAACAATGGCAGACACTGGCACAACTCTCCGTTGAGAAAGGCTGGTTACCGCTGTTTGACTTCGCTTACCAGGGTTTTGCCCGTGGTCTGGAAGAAGATGCTGAAGGACTGCGCGCTTTCGCGGCTATGCATAAAGAGCTGATTGTTGCCAGTTCCTACTCTAAAAACTTTGGCCTGTACAACGAGCGTGTTGGCGCTTGTACTCTGGTTGCTGCCGACAGTGAAACCGTTGATCGCGCATTCAGCCAAATGAAAGCGGCGATTCGCGCTAACTACTCTAACCCACCAGCACACGGCGCTTCTGTTGTTGCCACCATCCTGAGCAACGATGCGTTACGTGCGATTTGGGAACAAGAGCTGACTGATATGCGCCAGCGTATTCAGCGTATGCGTCAGTTGTTCGTCAATACGCTGCAGGAAAAAGGCGCAAACCGCGACTTCAGCTTTATCATCAAACAGAACGGCATGTTCTCCTTCAGTGGCCTGACAAAAGAACAAGTGCTGCGTCTGCGCGAAGAGTTTGGCGTATATGCGGTTGCTTCTGGTCGCGTAAATGTGGCCGGGATGACACCAGATAACATGGCTCCGCTGTGCGAAGCGATTGTGGCAGTGCTGTAAGCATTAAAAACAATGAAGCCCGCTGAAAAGCGGGCTGAGACTGATGACAAACGCAACATTGCCTGATGCGCTACGCTTATCAGCCTACGCGTCCCCTGCAATATTTTGAATTTGCACGATTTTGTAGGCCGGATAAGGCGCTCGTGCCGCATCCGGCATAAACAAAGCGCACTTTGCCAGAAATCCAGGCCCGCATTAAAAGCGGGCTTTTTATGTGCCTTACCAGACGGGCATTTCGTCTTGCAGGAAGGGATTATGCAGGCGTTCATAACCAAGTGTGGATAATGGTCCGTGACCCGGAATAAATGTCACGTCATCCCCCAGTGGCAGCAATTTATCTTTGATTGAAGAAATCAGTTGATTATGATCGCCACGCGGGAAGTCACTGCGCCCTACTCCACCTTTGAAAATAACGTCGTCCAGAAATACAGCAGCATTTGCCCGATCATCAAAAAACACGACATGACCCGGCGTATGCCAGGGCAATGTAACACCTGTAAAGTCACATTCCCTATGCTGATGGTATCGCCTTCGTTCAGCCAACGATCTGGCGTCAGCGGCTGGCACTCTTCCAGACCAAACATACGACTTTGCGCAGGCAAGCCTTGCAGCCAGAACTCATCTTCTTTTTCCGGGCCGAAACCGGCACGCCGTAATGTTGCGCCAGTTCCGCCGCTGCGCCAACGTGGTCCAGATGACCATGCGTCAGCAGGATCTGCATCAGTGTCAGGCCGCTGTCATCAACTTCCTGTTTGATTTTTTCCGCATCGCCGCCAGGATCGACCAGTGCGGCCAGACGGGTTTGTTCACACCAGATTAATGAACAGTTCTGGGAGAATGCGGTGACCGGAATAATACGATAGTTCATACTGCCCCTGTTTCGTTAAGCAATTACTACCAGTGCCGTGCTGGCCCGGTATCAATATGCACAAAGTTACTACGTGGATAATATCCTACACCACCTGCGCGCATAGATAACGCGGCTTTGCGAATATTGCTTAACGCGATACCTTCAATATGGAAATCCATCGCCTGGCCTTTAGTGTGATAGCTTTTCTTCGCTACTCCACGGCTGCGGGCGCGTAGTTCATTGTTGGTATCAATAGAACGATAACCGGAAATGAGTTGCACCGGTTTGCGCGTGCCTAACAACCCTTGCAGGCGATACAACTGGTCGAATAATCCTGGGTCGATGGACTTTATTTTGTTCGAGCGGTAATCGCGGAAAAAATGGTTAAGTTTTGCCAATTCTTCCTGAATATAGCCTCTGCCATCGAAAAACTCCGCTTTGATTGACTCTCCGGTATGAAGATTATTGAGTGTCAAAATGCGCGGGCGTGGGGTAGAGAGTGTTGCAAACGCAGGGGTCGGCAGGATGGCGGCACCGAGTGCAACGCCACCAAGCGCCAGCAATTTGCGGCGATTAGCGTCGAATTTGTCCATGATAATCAAGTCTACAGGTCAATGTTATCGTTTATATGCACTTCTGGCGCACAAGAGGCACCTTAACCGCCCGTAAAGCAGACGTCAAGATGACTCAACCCCAGCAGTGACGGGGGCTGCAGAGAATCGCCCCCAATCATGCTAATTATTACGACAACTGATTTCCCCGAACTACTTCATTTACCTGATTAATTGTTCCGCTTTCGATACGATTTGCGAGCTGGATCGCGCAGGCAGATCATAATTGTAAATATCTGTACGATACTGGGTACGACCATCTGCACCAACAAAGGCCGTCAGGTAGTAGAGATTCACCGGAATCGACTGCCGAATATTGACGTAACGTGTATCACCCTGCTTCAGCGCATCAGAAATACGTTTGTCATTCCAGCCTGCATCCTGCAACAGCATATTCGCCAGATCGGAAGCTTTATTCACTCGTACACAGCCTGAGCTCAATGCGCGTGTATCACGCTTGAACAGATTGTGGTTCGGCGTGTCATGCAAATAAATGGCCTCTGAACTCGGCATATTGAATTTATAGCGCCCCAGCGAGTTCCGTGGGCCTGGAGCCTGCTGGAAGCGGAACGGTAAATTCGAGGCCGTGATTGTAGACCAGTCAACCTGCCATGGGTCAATCGCTTCTCTGCTGTTCCAGCCGCGCATCACCGTATAGCCATGGCTTTCGAGATATCCCGGATCGTTGCGCACTTTTGGCAGAATATCTTTGCGTGCCAGAGTTGGAGGTACGTTCCACGGCGGGTTTACCACTACGTTGTTAAGGGCACTGCTCATCATCGGCGTTTTGCGATCGGGGCGACCGACAATGACTCGCGAATCCAGCACCTGATTGCCGTTCTGATAGTAGACCAGCGAATAGGCCGGAATGTTAACCATGATCCCGGTAGAAAGCTCTGTTGGCAGCAAGCGCAATCGCTGGATGTTGAGAGCCAACACGCCAGCACGCTGGGCGGGCGTTACGTTTAACCAGTCACGTGTTGCCGGGCCAATTGCACCATCTGCCCCCAATCCTTGCCATGCCTGAAAACGTTTAACGGCTTCCACCAGTTCATTATCGTAGGCGGCACGAACGGCAGGCGCAGGTTTACTACGAGACGTCGTTTGCTTGTCCATCGGCTTAGTTTCTGCTGTTTCAACAGTAACAGCGGATGGGCTGACTACCGCGTCAGTTGGCGTGTCATCGCCAGGTAGAGTAATTTTCGGCCCCCCGTCCAACATGCCTGTGCGTTGCAATATTTCGCGCAACGCCGGTACGTCGTTACTCCACTGCCCTGGGCGCAACGTTGCTTTGCCGGTCAGTTGGGGCCACGGTTTGGTGTCACTGAGTAAGGCAGTAACGATTCATGCATCGCAGCATATTGCGGATGCTGCGGTGCCAGTCCTGCAACAAACGTAGGCAATTGACCTTTATCCAGCGCCAGCTGCCATTGGTTAATCACCGAGAGCGGCGGCGTTGCAAGTGCATAAGGTTTACTGCTATATAGCCAGCGAGTGCCTTTGACCGGAATATTTGCAATGAAATGGAGATAGCCCATCATCGCATCAGAGAGCACTACGTCGCGTGCCATCCCGTTAACACCAGGATCGGTCAGTAACTCTACCCATTTATTAAACTGCGGCTGGAAACCGGCAATCGCCACCTCTGCCAGCTGTTGCTGGAAGGCTTTAACAGCATCACGGTTTTCCCACATGGGTTGCATATCGCGTGCGGCATACAACAGTTGAAGCTGGTTAAGATAAACCGGCTTGTAACCTGCGGGTAATTGAGATTCGATTTGCGTGCGGGCTTTTTCTGCCGCACCTTCAGGCAATGGCTGGATCCCCGCCATTATTGCCGTGGCTTGCGCCTGCGGCAGTGCCTCGCCCTGTTCACTGACAGCACCGGCTGTCGCCAGGGATTACTTCAGGCTCATCGGCCTGCGCATTGAACAGTGGAGCGAATGTTACGGCCAGGCACAAACTGATTGCCGACAGCCGACGACCACACATCATATTAAGCAACATCCCTTGCCCCCTGTTTTTATCATACTCTGAATAGCCAGGCTGTTATTTTACGACTTGCCTGTACAACGCCAATACTCACGAAAGTATGACGAGCAAGCCTGTTACTCATCAGGCTTATCTTCAGTATATAAACGCCGATACGTTTTTACATAACCTAATGTAAAGAAGTTTAAAGAAAAGCGCGCCGTAATGTGCCACTTTTTTAGTGCAGAAACGGAGTTTTCGGAAAAAGAAAAGGCGGCATTGCTGCCGCCTTAATTTTAACTCGCCTGAGAAGGCGCTTCGTCAGTTCCTGGAAGCGTTTCAGGGAGTTGCGGCGCAAATCCTCGCAGGCCGACGACATGAACATGTTCGGTATTCTGGAAGACTTTACGCACCAGTTTATAGGTGGTGCCTTTCTCCGGGCTGATATTTTCCGGCGCTGCGATGATGAGCTGCATTTGCAAACGCTCACACAATTCAAACAGCGTGGCGATAGAACGAGCATCCAGTCGCGCTGCTTCATCGAGGAACAGCAGGCGGCAAGGAGAGATATCTTTACCGCGCAGGCGGCGAGATTCATCTTCCAGCTTTGTACCACCATCACCAGAATCGACATACCGGTACCAATCGCCTCACCGGTCGACAATGCACCAGACTCTGCGCGCAGCCAGCCATCGGAACCACGGTTAACCTCAACTTCCATTTCCAGATAGTTGCGGTAATCCAGCAGTTCTTCACCGATGGTCTGCGGCGTGCGCTGCCCCATATCAATCTGCGGGTTAAGACGTTGATACAGTTTCGCCAGCGCTTCCGAGAAGGTCAAACGGTTGCTGTTAAACAGATCCTGATGCTGCTCGTGCTGTTCAGAGAGCACATCCAGTAGCATGGCGTGCGTTTCACGCACGTTCACGTTGAGACGCACGCTGTTCACCTGACCAAACGATACGTTCTGCAACCCCTGGTTGAGCATACGGATACGGTTCTGCTCGCGCTGAATGGTTTTGCGAATGATGTTCGCCACGCTGCGGGAACTGATCGCCAGTTTCTGTTCACGGGAGGTTAATTCTTCGGTCAGACGGCTAAGTTCGATCTCCATCTGTTCGATAGCTTCCACCGGATCATCGGTACGAATAATATCCTGACGAATACGTTCACGCAGATGCTGATAAACCGCCACGAAGAACTGAATTTTACGCTCCGGACGTTTCGGATCTTCCGACATGCGCAGCACGTCGCGCAGATGTTCGTTATCCGCCACCGCCAGACGCAGCGCACCCAATGCCTTATCCGACATAGAGCGCAAATCATCAGCGGAGAGATAAGCCAGCTCGCGACGGTGTAAGCGCCGTTCAACGCCGTTATCTTTCACCATGCGCATCACCGCACACCAGCCCGCTTTGGCGGTCACTACCTGCTCGCGCATCTCAAAGTAATCCCGCTCCAGCTTGCGCAGTTTGCGGTCAGATTGTCCATCTCCGCTTCGCAGAAGGTAAGCGCTTTTTCCAGTTGATTGCGGCGTGAACGGTTATTGCTCAGTTGCGCATGCAGCTCGTCACGGCGAATACGCGCCCGCTCTTCTGCCCCGCTATCAGCACGCACGCCGATATCCTGCAATTCACGTTGCAGATCGTTGAGTAGCTCTTTTTTGGTGTCGTAAGAACTTTTCAGCGAAGCCAGCACCTGGTTGTACTGACTCAACTGCGCTGCGTGACCGCGCAACGCTTCGCGAGCGCGGGTACGCTCCGCTTCCGCCTGTTCCAGACGTTCACGCAGTTTTTCGTTGAGATCGCTGTTACCGCTAAGCATTTCTGCCGAGTCAGAATAGCTAAAGTGCGCACGACGCTGCACCACTTCCGTCAGGGCAAACGCCTGCTGACGGGCATCGCGCTGCATCTGCTGAGAGTACGCGTAATCTTCTTTTAACTGTTCGAACTGTTCCGGGTCGCTCTGCAATACCGAAACAATCGGTTCCAGTTTCGCCAGTTGATTGCCAAACTGCTGAACAAAACGCGCGGCTTCCTGGGCTTCATCCAGACGTTCGCGGATTTCATCGACGCGATCCGCCAGGCTGTCATCAGCCAACAGGTTGAGACGCGGCAGAATGCGGTTCAGCGCCGTAACGCCCTCTTTCGCCTGCTCAAACTGAATACGCTGCTGCTGGTTATCATTTTCATGATTACTTAACGCCCGCTCCAGTTCGACGCGACGGCTGTTCAGTTGACGGATTTCTGCTTCCGGGTCAGACTCAAACGCCACCGCCAGATGACTGCCGATAAAGCGGCTGAACGCCTGATGCAGACGCTGGGTTTTCTGTACATCAAAGGAGAGCGTGGCGAAGCGTTCGGAAAGCACTTCCCGCTCGGCATGGAGCTTTCAATACGGCTTTCACGCGCAGCACGACCAAACAGCGGCACTTCCGGGAAACGTGAATAACGCCACTGACGATCGGCGATTTTCACCACTACCGCTTTTTCCAGCTCATCAACGCTGAACACGCTGTCATCGAATGACTGCGGATCCCCTTCGATCAAATAGAGATCTTCCGGGCAATCGGTCAAGCCTTCCAGGTGTTCAGTTACCTGTGACAGATCTGGCACCACGATGGCGTGGCGTGACGGGCCATACAGCGCTGAGAAGTACGGCGCATCTTCCAGGCTAACGTCGTCATAAATTTCTGACAGCAGCACGCCGCCAAAACGCTCCGCCAGCGCGTTCAGACGCTGATCTTCAGAGCCGCCAGGCTGGCTTAAACGTTCGATCTCTTCATCGACAGCGTTTTTGCGCGCGCCCACTTCATCGCGTTCAACAATCGCCTCTCGCTCACGCTCCAGCAACTGTTGCAGATATTCGGTGACGTCCTGGCTGGAGGTAAACTCTTCACCGCACTGCTCGCTCAACTGGTTGAGACTGTTTTGCGCTGCCAGCCAAACCGGCGTACGCTGCATCAAACTCTGAATGCGAGACTGCAGCTGTTCCTGTTCCTGGCGCAGTGCCATGCGCTCTTCACGGGCGTTAGACACGCTATCGGAAAGAGAGGCAATGCGCGCTTCCAGCTCCTGATGCAGAGCTTCCAGTTCATCAATATCAAAATTCTTGCCCTGACGTTTGCAGAAGTCTGCCAGCAGGCGTTCGGCTTCTTGCTGCTCGCGCAGACGCTGTTCCAGTTCACTTAAGCGCATCCGCAACGGTTGAACCTGCTCTGCCAGGTGACGCTGATCGACCCCTTCGCGCAGCAGTTCGCGGGCGACATCCCAAGCCTCGTTACGCGCCAGCGGGCCGTTGATTGCCACCACCAGCTGATAAGCCTGCTCAAACTGGCTGTGCGCGGTTTGCGCCATGCTCATTTTCTGCTCAAGAGAGAGCATTTTTTCGGTCGCTTCCAGCTCTTTCGCCTGGAAGGTTTCCAGCCATTCGGCGGCGCTGTCGGCGGTTAAGTCCGGCAGATGGCACAGTTCTTTGGCGCGATTAAGCGCAGCAATCGCCTGGTTATACTGGATCGCGCGCGTTTGCTGGACGTCCAGCGCCTGCTGGTAGTCAGCAAGCTGGCTTTTCAGCTCGTCCACTTCCAGTTCGGCAGCTTCCGCGCGAGCCTCGTTCTCTTCCTGGCGTTCGATGGCTTCTGCCACCACTTCGTTTTGCTCTTCCAGACGGATCTGCAGCTCATCGAGATCCGCTTCGTAGCGTTCGATCTTCTCCTGCTGACGCAGTGCGGTTTGCACCAGGTTCAGGTGATCGCTGGCCACCTGATAATCCGCTTCCAGATCGCCTTCGGCACCGTTGTGCTCTGCCAGCTCACGCGCCATATCGACGTGTTTGTACTGCTCAGCCGCCAGTTGCTGACGCGAAGTATGTAACTCGCGACGAAACTCCAGGCTTTGTCGAGATGGACACGGCGCTCGTTGGCGTGACGCATGTATCCGCCGCCACGTAGTTGGTAGCTTCGCTGATCAGATGCTTAAACAGGTCACGGTCCGACTGGGTGACACGAATCGCTTCCAGCGTCATGCGGTTTTCACGCAGCGCCGCTTCCATGTCCTGGAACGCTTTACGCACGCCGCTGTTTTCCGGCAACAGGTAGTCGCGCAGAGAACGGGTAATGGCACTGGAGATCCCGCCATACAGCGAAGCTTCGATCAGACGATAGAATTTGCTACGGTCAGATGCGGAGCGCAGACGACGCGCGATGATGCCCAGATCGAACATCAGCGAGTGGTAATCGGTAATGGAGTTGAACTGTTTAAACTGCACGCCTTCCATCGCCTCGAGCTTGTCTTTCAGCTCGTTAAGCGGCAGCACGCGCGCCTGGCGTTCGTTCAGGGTTTCGGTCACCAGCTGTGTCGGCTGCACCGACATCGGCAGTCCCTGAATGGCAAATGGTTTGATATCCACTTTACGATCGCGTCCGGCAACCTGTTGCAGACGCACACCGACCACCACGCGCTGGTGGCGCGAGTTAATGGTGTCGAGCATCGAATAACAGACACCCGCTTTCAGCTTACCGTGCAGACCTTTATCGCGCGAACGCTGGTGGCCCCGGCTTCCGTAGTGTTACGGAAATGCAGCAGGGTCAGGTCGGGGATCAGCGCCGTAACGAACGCCGCCATGGTGGTGGATTTACCCGCCCCGTTACCGCCAGAAAGCGTCGTGACCAGCTCGTCAAGGTCAAAAGTTCGGGCAAAAAAGCCGTTCCAGTTAATCAGCGTCAGTGAGCGAAATTTACCGCGTTCAATCATTATTCTTCCTCTCCGCTATCTGGCTGATTCTCTTCGGTTTCATCGTTGAGTTGCAGATGATTTTCAATCGGCATTGCTTCGCCATCACGAATCAGGCGACGCTGTGCTTCACGGGGATCGTCGCCAGCACGCACATCGGCTCCGAAGCGGAACACCGATTCGGTAATGCGAAACTTGCTGCTGTCGTGGCCCATAAACCACACCATGCCTAAACGACGCAGACGGTTGAGCGAAGAACGTACTTTCTCCTGCAACTTCTGACGGTCAACGTCTGAACCGGTTGAACGGTTGTTCACCAGTTTCAGCAGTTTTGCTTCATCGGCCAGGGTGAGCAGTTCGTCGTACAGTTCCTGCTGGGTGAAAATCCCCTCATTCGCCAGCCGTTCCGGGCTGAGATAGAGATAACAGAGGATTTTCCCGACCATCATATCCAGTTCCGACAAGACGGAACGCGGGATAAGAGTGGTGGAACGTGGGCGTAAATAGAAGAACCCTTCCGGTGCGCGAATAAGCTCAACGTTATAACGCGCGTAAAACTCTTCCAGATATTCCTGAAAATCCATCAGGAATGCATGATTATCCAGTTCGTCGAGGCCAATATGGCGGCCTGAACGTAAGGCGCTGTCCAGCGCCGGAAATAACGGATTCGCCAGCGCCTGCGCCAGCTTAACCGGCATCACTTGTTCAATATTTGTCGATGACATGCGCCTGTACCTTGGCTCCGTAATCATTAATCGGCTGCCATTTCGCTGGCAGTCCGGTGAAATCTGCTTGCGCTACGCCAAGACGTACCGCCTGATCAATAACAATACGCGCAACGTCAAAGTGACGTGCACGCGGATACTGTGACAGATATTCGCGTACCACCAGACCAAGATCCAGCGGCACTTGTCTGGTTTTGTACACGGCAAGTTGTTCTTCGATGATCGCCGCCAGCTGTTCGCAGATCTCGTTAAACTCTTCGTATTCCAGATCCTCAGGAAGTTCCCCAGTCACTTCTTCATCGCGCAGTGCCATCTCTTCGTCACGCATATCCAGCAGACGATCGGCATTGGCATAAGTTAGCGCCCACGGCTCATCAAAATAGGTTTGTACCGACTGACGTAACCGCTGAGCAAAGACGCGGTTTTTATCCATATCGATCGCGGTACGAATAAATTTGTGTACGTGGCGGTCGTAGCCAATCCACAAGTCGATGGATTGCTGGCCCCAACTGATAATACGATCGAGTTTGCTCTGCAGATCGAACACCAGACGATCGACGAAATGCAGATCGTCATGGGTCATCGTCGCATCCTGAATGCGCAACAGATTAGCCTGCAATTTGTCGCCTGCCGCTTCCAGCGTATCCTGCAATTCACGCAGCGTTCCGGAAGTTTCCGAAAGCAACAATTCACAGCTGGAAATCGCCGCCCGCCAGTCTTTGTTCAGCAACTGGGCGATATCGTCCTTCACCTGCTGCTGCTGTTCGTCCATCAGACGTTGCGTCAGGTCGATACTGTCGAAAATTTCTGCTACCGAATATTTCAGTGGCGCATAGACATTACGGTGCCAGTGAAATTCATCACCGCCCTCTTCGGCGGCATCTGCTGCGCGTTTGAGCTCACCCGCCACAATCGACAACTGCATAGAAAGGCGCAGCGTAGAAAACTCGCGCTGACGGATGTAGTAGTCAGTAATGCCGATGCCGAGCGGCGTCAGACGGTAAATTGCGTTCCCTTCCGCCTGCTCGCTGGTAAAGCGGTTCAGCAGACGTTGACGCACCATGTCGTTGATCGCGTTATTGGCGCGCACGCCGATGGTTTCGCTGGTTTGCTCAAACGCATCACTCACATGGCGGAATGCATCCACCAGCTCGCCTTCACTCATCTCACCATCCAGACGCTCGCCGTTCAGCGTGGCAACCGCCAGCAGAAAAGAGAGTCGGTCTACCGGCAGCGAGATGGAGAAGTCATTTTTTCTGGCCCAGGCAACCAGTTCGGGGACTGTCTGGGAAAATTCACTCATACTTATCCTGCTCTGCGGTTTGCGCGCGGTGACATGAATATAACGCCCCAGGGTAATATACGGTTCCTGACGGCAATAACGCGTTTCTAATTCAAGTAATGCTTCATAGCAGTCGCGCTGCTGGTGCTTCTCGCGCAGATAATCATGAAACACGCGAACGCCTGTCTTACCCATAATTTGCCAACCAGCTTCTTCCAGCCACAGATAAACCTGCGCCGGGTCGCGTGGATAATCTGGCGAAAGCGTCCGTTTTTTCTTTTTCGGCATTCCCGCCTGCACGTAATCAAAATTCCCGGCGACCATGTTATGCATCAACAAACCATGCGCATTGTAGAACATTAACGACAACACGCCGCCTGGACGCAACACTGACCACAGGGTCTGCAATACACTGCGGGGATCGGCCACCCACTCGAGCACCGCATGGAACAATATCAGATCAACGGGCGTTTCCAAATGCGAAGCAACATCCTGAGCGGCGCAATGTATAAATTGCATGTTGTCGCTCACACCTTTTGCTTCTGCGCCTGTTTTGCGCGGTCGATCATCTGCGCAGAAAGATCGCATAAAATGACCTGATGCCCGCGCTCGGCCATTTTGATTGCGGTCTGCCCTTCTCCACCGCCCGCATCCAGCACACGCAGTTTTTGCGGACCCATTTCCGCCAGCACGCGATCGAGATCCTGCCACAGAATAGCCTGTCGAAGCTGCCCTTTGGTGGTGCCGTAAATGTTACGGGAAAACTTTTCCGCAATATCATCAAAATTGCGATCCTGCATTGCTTTCTCCACCGGTTGGCTAAGACGTTTTCTGATAAAGACGCTATTTTGTCACAGCCACGGCGAGAATGAACCCGTCTGGTGTAATATCGCTGGCGATCCCTTGCTATATGGTTAAAAAAGGAACCAGAAAGGATGCTTTTTACACTGAAAAAAGTGATTGGCAATATGTTGCTGCCACTTCCGCTGATGTTGTTAATTATTGGCGCTGGCCTGGCGCTGCTGTGGTTTAGCCGTTTTCAAAAAACCGCGAAGATTTTTATTAGCATTGGGTGGCTGGCACTCTTGTTATTGAGTTTGCAACCGGTAGCCGACCGCCTGCTGCGTCCCATCGAAAGCACCTATCCGACATGGAATAATTCGCAAAAAGTGGACTATATCGTGGTGCTCGGAGGTGGTTATACCTGGAACCCGCAGTGGGCACCGAGCTCTAATTTAATCAATAACAGTCTGCCACGCCTGAATGAAGGTATTCGCTTATGGCGCGAAAATCCGGGATCAAAACTGATCTTCACGGGAGGCGTAGCAAAAACCAATACGGTGAGTACAGCGGAAGTAGGTGCCAGAGTTGCGCAATCGCTGGGCGTGCCGCGCGAGCAAATTATCACCCTGGATTTGCCAAAAGATACCGAAGAAGAAGCTGCGGCAGTGAAACAGGCGATTGGTGACGCCCCTTTCCTGCTGGTGACCTCCGCATCACATCTGCCGCGGGCGATGATCTTTTTTCAGCAGGAAGGGTTAAATCCGCTACCAGCCCCGGCGAATCAGTTGGCCATCGACTCGCCGCTTAACCCGTGGGAACGGGCAATCCCTTCTCCGGTCTGGTTGATGCATAGCGATCGTGTTGGCTATGAAACGCTTGGCCGTATCTGGCAGTGGCTAAAAGGTTCGTCAGGCGAGCCACGGCAAGAGTGATTTTGATGCCAGATCGAAGTTGCGCCGACTAAATCGTCCGGTATTAACCAGTTGCGCAACTTCATCCCATAACACATACAACCAACGCCGCCAGATGAACGACTCCGCCACTGGCGCGCGTTGCAGGTAACTCCAGAGCAAATCTTCCGCCAGAGAATTATCCATTAGTCGGAACAGTTCGTATTCTCGCGGTGCCCAAAGCATTAGTCCCGGCCCGACCATCGCCAGTAACTGATCGCTGCGCGAATCTTTCAACATGCTGCGTAAACAGAAGTTACCGTGAATCAGCACACAATTGTCGTTAAAGCCTTCAAATAATGCCGGGAGACATTCGCGAGTGCGAAACAGGATCCGCTTATCCTGCATCGTCAGACCGGTGTTATTGAACTGATTGAGCGTGGTCCATAGCACTTCAACATGTTGCCGGTACCATGAGGGCCAGAAATTTTCCTGAGTATTGTCGACCGCGCCGACGCAACCGCGACTGTCCTGACGGTGCCAGGCCAGTAAGGCTTCAACGATTTGGTCTTTGAGTTGTTCCCAGCGTTCTGGTGTTCGGGCTGGTGCCTCCACCGAAACACCACGCATCCGCTCCAGTAGCAGGACATCGGGGCCGGGGTGTTCTTCATGCGTCATCACACCATAAATAGTCGGCATACGGACAGTCCCACTTCTTGCCAGCATGGTGGTTTTCCATGCCAGTTGTCGGGCTTTTCCGGGCGTACTAAAGCTTCTTGCCATTAACGGCATTGGGTTTCCCTGGCTGTCATACAAAGCCCACAACGCCGTATCCGCTTTTTCATTGACGCACTCAATACGACTGAGTTTTTCGCCCAGTAAATGGCTTAATTCGGCACGCAGCTGTTCCATTCAGATTACCCTCATAAAAGCTACTGCTTTCATAATGAGCGCCAATATAAAAGATGTCACCTGAATGAGATCAATTGTTGAAAAGAAAAATTGAGGAAAATCGTAACGGTACGACACTCCTCCCAAAATTGGCTGGAGTGTCGTGAAGTGAAATTAGCGCATTTCAGCGCGAACGCGCTCGAGATCTTCAGGGGTATCCACACCTGTGCCAGGAACTTCATGCGCAACAGCAACATGGATTTTTTCGCCGTACCACAGAACACGAAGCTGCTCTAACATTTCGATGTGTTCTAACGGACTTGCCTGCCAGTTGACGTAACGACGGATAAAGCCTGCACGGTAGCCATAAATACCAAGATGACGCAGGAAGTTATCGCCAACGGTTTCAAGGCCTTCTGCAAAACGATCACGATCCCAAGGAATGGTGGCGCGTGAGAAGTACAGTGCATACCCTTCAGCGTCGAGAACCACTTTCACCGCATTCGGGTTAAACGCTTCTTCCGCATTGCGGATTGGCACCGCCAGAGTCGCCATACCCACCTGACGCTGAGCGAGGTTATCAGCAACCTGACGAATGATTGTCGCAGGGATCATCGGTTCATCACCCTGCACATTAACGATCACCGTGTCGTCGCTGAATGCGCATTTTTCGACAACTTCCGCCAGACGTTCTGTTCCTGACTGATGATCGGCGCGCGTCATACATACTTCACCGCCAGCGGCTTCAACGGCGCGGGCAACATCCTCATGATCGGTTGCCACGATGATGCGCTCGGCACCTGATTCACGCGCGCGTTCAAGAACATGAACAATCATGGGTTTGCCGTTAATATCAACCAATGGTTTACCGGGCAGACGCGTGGACGCGTAGCGCGCGGGAATAATGACCACAAACTCATGATTTACTCTCATCAGCAGTCAGCACGCGGCTTCCGTTTCCAGCAACACTGGAATGCCATCGCGGAGCGGGAAAGCCAGGTTATCCAGTTTGCAAATAAGCTCTTGTTTTTCCTGGTTATACCAAAGTTTTCCGTTGCAAACCGGGCAGGCAATGATTTCAAGCAAACGATGATCCATAGTTCCTCCAGATGGATCGGGTTATGAATGCATAAATCTTATCATAATCATTTATGCGACGGGGTCTATTTCCCAGCCAGTGCGGCAATCAGTAAAGAGACCTTGCGGGCAGCGTCCTAATGTCACCCGCGTTGCCTGCTGCCAGCTCGCGAAATCAGTAATCGCCTGACGTAACCCTTTTTGCAGCATTGTCGTTGGTTTAATGCCTTCCTGTAACCACAGAGAGATAACTTCAAGGATGCCTGTCTGGCGATGCATTTTGGCATCCATTCGCCCAACTAATTGCCCACGATGTAATAATGGCAGAACAAAATAGCCATACTGGCGTTTCGGCGCTGGGGTATAGCACTCCAGCCGGTAGCTAAAATCAAAAAGCTGCTCTGCGCGTTTGCGATCCCAGACAACAGGATCAAAAGGCGAAAGTACCGCGCTGTGCGTTGCAGTGAGCTTTCCGGCCAGCGCACGCTCGAGTAGCGGCAGCAAATCAGCATGCAGCCAAAGATTGCCCAATTTTTCAACATGCACAGCAATGATTTGCTGCTGTTCAGCCTCGCTTCGCGCCACGCCGCCAGTGCCGGACGTTTCAGCCGATAGTAATCTGCCAGCCACTGTTCGCGGAATATTCCCAGGCTACGCGCACTGTTATCCAGCATGATGATTTCTGCTTCTGTTTGCGAAACGAGATCGCGCTCATCATCCAGTCAGGCATGACACGGTGGGTTAAATCATAAACGCGCTGGAAGTTGCGCCGTTCAATCACCATCACCTTTCCGGCAGTAAATAAACCTTCCAGATGCCGTTTATGCGGCTTCCATTCCCACCAGCCGCTTGCACCTTTACGAGGATGCTCAAAATCGGCTGAACGTACCGGCCCCTTATCATGAATATGCTGAATTAACTGTGCAATTTCCGCCTCATGTTCCTGCATCCAGCGTCTTTGTATTTCCAGCCCATTTTTTCAGGTGCCAGCATGCGGTGGCGAATAAGACGAAAGTCGCTACGCGGCATAAAGCAGGCTTCATGCGCCCAGTATTCCATTAATTCGCCACGCGCCAGAGACTCATCCAGCCACTGGGCAGGATAATTTCCCAGACGACTGAAAAGCACCAGATATGGACTACGGGCAACAATATTGATGGTATCGATTTGCAGCAAGGACATGCGGGAGATCGTTGCCGGAATATCCTCCAACGACGCTCGACGGCGGGGTTTGTTTAACAGGCCTTGTGCGGCAAGGTGAAGATTACGCGCATCAGCAAGGGAGAGGTGCGGCAGCGACATTCATGACTCCATCAATCGAACGCTGCCGCGGCGTAACTAGTTGCCAGAAGCCAGCGAGGTTAGTTGCGTAAGCAGTTTCGCTGGTTCATCACCTGAAAGCTGTGCGTCTACAGGCAAATACCACCAATTTTCTTCTGCAAAGGCCCGGCATTTCACCGCATCTTTTTCAGTCATTACCAGCGTTTGCCCGGCGCTTACCAACGCACTGACATCCGCATGGTTCAAAGACTGATGATCGGCCAGCGGTACACATTTTTCCGGTTGTACGCCACACATCTTCAGCGTGGCAAAAAAGCGCGGCGGATGCCCAATCCCCGCCATCGCCACTACATGTTCAAGCTGAGCAACGTCACAACGCGTACCGGTACGTAAATTCACCGCCTGACCCGGCAGCAGATGCATGGGGATTTCACCGCTGCGAGGGACACCGCCGTTGACGATTACCGCATCAACCGACTTTAAGCGCCCCGCTCGCTCACGCATTGGCCCCGCCGGCAACCACCAGCCATTGCCAAAGCGACGCACACCATCAATAACGACAATTTCCACATCACGCGCCAGACGGTAATGCTGTAAACCGTCGTCGGTTACGATGATCTGCACATCAGGGTGTTGCGCCAGAATGGCTTTTACCGCATCAGAACGAACGGGAGAAACCGCAACAGGCGCATCAGTGCGTTGATAAATCAACACAGGTTCATCACCGCCTGTGCTGTTGTGGTATCTGCCGACAATAACAGCGGATAAGATTCAGCCTTACCACCATATCCCCGCGATACGACCCCCACGCGAATACCGCGCTGTTGCAACTGTTCCACCAGCCAGACAACGACCGGGGTTTTTCCGTTGCCGCCTGCGGTGAGATTACCAACACGACAACCGGTACGGGGGCACGCCAGGCGCGCTTCAGTTTTAGTTTATAGCAAAGACGGATCGCGCCACTCACCAGGCCATACAACCAGGAGAGTGGCAGCAATAGCCGCCAAAAAGGGGATTCACCAGACCAGATTTTTTCGATCATTGGCCAAACTGCATTTTGTGAAGTTGCGCGTAAACGCCGCGGTGCTCAAGCAAATCGTTATGCGTACCGCGTTCCACAATGACACCATCCTCGACGACCACGATTTCGTCTGCCTTTTCAATGGTAGACAAGCGGTGGGCAATCACCAGAGAGGTACGGTTTTTCTGCAACTCATCCAGTGCCGCCTGAATCGCACGTTCGGATTCGGTATCCAGAGCCGAGGTAGCTTCATCCAGAATCAGAATCGGGCTATCACGCAGCAAGCTCGAGCGATAGCAATACGCTGACGCTGACCGCCAGAGAGCAGCACGCCGTTTTCACCAATCACTGTATCGAGACCGTTATCCATCTTATTGATGAAGTCCATGGCGTAGGCCATACGCGCCGCTTCTTCAATTTGCTCACGGCTGTACTGTTCAGTCCGTGCGTAAGCAATGTTGTTAGCAACCGTATCGTTAAACAGATGGACATTCTGCGACACCAGAGCAACCTGGTTACGTAACGACGCCAGGGTATACTCGCGCAGATCGTGACCATCCATCAGGATTTCGCCTTCATCAATATCGTAAAAACGAGTGATCAGGCTGGCGATGGTTGATTTACCTGAACCAGAGCGTCCAACCAGAGCAACCGTCTTCCCTGCCGGAATTTTCAGGTTGATGTTACGCAATGCAGGTACGTCACGTCCCGGATAAGTAAAGGTGACATTGCGGAATTCCACGTCGCCAGTCGCACGCTCGATCACGCGCTTACCTTCGTCTTTCTCCTGCTCACTGTCCAGAATGGTAAACAGCGTCTGACAAGCCGCCATACCGCGCTGGAACTGGGCGTTAACGTTGGTCAGCGATTTCAGCGGACGCATCAGTGCAATCATTGAAGAGAAAACAACGGTAATCGTACCGGCAGTCAGGCTATCCATGACACTTGGGAAGCTCGCCGCATACAGAACAAACGCCAGCGCCAAAGAGGCGATCAGCTGAATGATCGGATCAGAGATGGAAGAGGCTGAAACCATTTTCATCCCCTGAAGACGCATTCGGTTGCTGACTTTATCAAAGCGTTTCGTTTCCACTTCCTGACCACCGAAAATCAATACTTCTTTGTGGCCCTTCAGCATTTGTTCTGCGCTGGTGGTCACCTGCCCCATGGTGTTCTGCATGTTTTTACTGATGTTGCGAAAACGCTTCGATACAACGCGAATCGCAATCGAAACAATCGGTGCCAGCACAATCAAATGATCGACAGTTGCCAACTGTAATAGAACATCATGATGAACAGGCCGATGATCGACGCACCTTCACGCACAACAGTAATCAGTGCGCCGGAAGAAGAAGAAGCAACCTGTTCGGAATCGTAGGTAATACGTGACAACAGCGTCCCCGTTGACTGTTTGTCAAAAAATGAAACCGGCATTCCCATCATGTGACCAAACAGGCGGCGACGCATGGTCATTACCACCTTTCCTGATACCCAGGAGATACAGTAGCTGGAGACATAGCTGGTGATACCACGTAAAATCATCAGCCCGATCACCACCAGCGGCATCCACACCAGCACGGAGCGATCTGTTTTACCAAAGCCATCATCAAGAAGTGGCTTAAGGAGCGATAACATGAAGGTATCGCTGGCTGCGTTGAGGATTAACGCTACGCCCGCCACGATCAGACCCGCTTTGAAAGGCGCAATGGTTGGCCACAGTCGGCGGAATGTCTGCCACGTAGAGAGATCTTTGTCGTTATGCATTCAAAAAACCAGCATTTGTTGAAATAGCCGCATATTCTACCCGTTATCCACTGGCACGCCAAACCACTGATGATACCAACGAGGTAAAATTTGCTCCCTGAGGCTGCTAATCCGCCAGCCTTGCGCTGAAAAATTGACCGTTGTTTGACCTTGATGTGGAGTATCAATCCATTGATATCCTTGCAGTTGATAGCGATGCTTAACTTTGTTAGAGGGCAGTCGCCATGCGTTATAGCGCGATGCCGATGCGAGTGCCACTTTTCCATTCACTCGCTGAATTAATGGCAACGATGATGAGGTATTACTGCCATGGTGAGGTACCTGAAGCAATGTTGCCTGCACTTGCTGCCAGTAACGGCTTAGCATCTTTTGTTCAGCTGGGGCTTCAATATCACCGGTTAGAAGAATGCTATTCGTCCCGTCATCAACCTTAACCACACAGGAATGGTTATTTCCTTTATCGTTGCTACCTTGTAAAGGCCAGTGCGCGCTGAAACGCAATCCTTGCCATTGCCACGCTTCGCCACGCACACAGGGCTGATGATGTTCCCAGTTTAACGGACTTCTGATCCATAACATCGGCCATATATGCAATATTGAATCCAGCCCTCCCCGGTGATCCAGATGTTCATGGCTCAGAATAACGCCTTCCGGTTCAAGATTATGCCAGTGGAGCCAGGGATAATCAGTTGTTGCCCACTATCCCCTTCAGGCCAGGCCAGTCCTGTGTCATAGAGAATCGCTTTGCCGTTTCTGGCTATCACCATTGCCAGCCCTTGCCCGACATCAAGCATGTACACCTGCCACTCGTCAGGTCGAGGTTTTTGCCACAGCGGCCAGCACATCAGCAAGCCTCCAGCCACACACATTGCTGGCAACGTTCGCCAGGCGTTTAATCGCCATACCACCAGTAAGAACCATGGGGAAAATGATAGCCATTGCCAACATTCAGCAATGTTGATCCACCCTTCCGGCAAACTCTTTAACCCCCAGAAAAGTAAAGCCAAAGACCGGTCGGCAAGAAACCATAACCCTTGCTCCAGGATTAACGGCCCGCTTAAATGCACAACCATCGCGGCGAGGATCAACGGAACCGTGATAAATGTCACCAAGGGAATTGCTAATAGATTTGCAATAAACGAGGTCAGACTAATGCCATGAAATATGACGATTTGCACGGGCATAAGCAGAAGTGTGATTCCCAGTTGCAGATGGATGAGGGAAACAACTGCACGCAATACCGGCGGCAGTTGCCACTCAGGACAGGGAAACCACTGATACCAAAATATCAATGCCGCGACCGCAGCGGCAGAGAGCCATAAACTTTGCGAGAGAATGGCAACAGGATCCATCAGCAAATTGCCGCCAGACAACATATCCATACATCCCAGCCACTCCACTGTCGCCCACTTAACTTAAGCATTCCCCACGTAGCAAGCGCCACAACGGTACGCAATGCAGGAGGTTGCATTCCCGTCAGCCAGGCATAAAAAGCAGCACAGCAGATTCCGCCAATTAATGGCATTTGCCAGTGGATCCAGCGCCCAGGCAGAAAAATTTGTCCACTGCGAATGAGTCCGGCAGCCAGCAACGCCGCAAAAGCGATGTGCAATCCCGATATCGCCATTAAATGCGCCGTTCCAGTATCACGCATGATATTTTTGATTTCTTTAGGGACAGATAACCGTTCCCCCATACCTAAACCAAGAATAACCGCATTCCACGGATAGGGTTGCAGCGTTGTTTGTAGTGACGCCAGATACTGTGCACGCAGGCTACAATTCGGTTCAATAACACTTGCCTGCAGAAAGCGGCCGGTGAGCGGCTGATGCTGGGCAATGGCATAACGCTGGCTATCAAAGCCGCCATCATTAAGTTGACCATGAACGCACGAACTTTGAGTTTCATTGACCACAGTTGTCCGGCACAAACCGCTTGCGGAAGATATTCGCCATACAGCACAAGGCTTGGCGCAGGGAATATACGTCGACCTTGTAGATAAGTAATTTGACCGTAATGAGTGGTCATACCGTCAGTAGCAGTGATCTCAACAATTGCATCCTGCGTCGCGCCAGTTAAGGTTTCTCCTGCCCACAAAATTTGCTTTGCTGCTAATATGCCCCAAACGAAAAACAACAACGTCAGCGCGATATAACGGACGGTTTTAACAGGGATAAATGCCAGTACGCAGGCGAAGAGAGTCAGAAACGCAAGGGTTAATGTCCCAGGCAATTGGGGCAAAATCAGCAACGGAAAAATTCCGCAAATTATGCATACGCCGACTGTCGTTATTTTCATGCACCCCTCCCTGTTTATGGAAAGTGTGCAACTTTGTTGAGCGGTTGTCTGGTGGGAATTTTGCGTTCCCCGAGGCACGTTCAGAAGAATTTAACGAGAGGGTGAAAACTGCTCAAAACTCTGCGAGGCAGCTTCCAAGTTCCAGATTAGATAAATGAAAAAAGCACCCGACAGGTGCTTTTCTCGCGTTCAAGTTTGAGTAAAAACTTAACCGTAAATATTGGCGCGATCGCGCAGTTCTTTACCAGGTTTAAAGTGAGGAACGTATTTTCCTTCCAGTTCTACTTTATCGCCAGTCTTCGGATTACGTCCGGTACGTGGTGCGCGGTAGTGCAAAGAGAAACTGCCGAAACCGCGGATTTCAATACGCTCGCCCTGCGCAAGAGTCGAGGCCATATGCTCCAGCATCTCTTTTACTGCATCTTCAACCGTCTTGGCGGGAATGTGCGATTGCTGGGTGGCAAGTCTTTCTATCAATTCTGACTTGGTCATGATTCCTCCGGTTCCTTAAAGGCAAATTAAGCGGCTGCTGTTGCTGCATTGATTAAGGGCGGCCGTAGCCGCCTTAGTGCTTGATTACAGGACGAAACCTGCAATCTGTCAAGTAAACTCAACAATCTTCGGAATAAAAATCCCGAAGAGTCAGAGAATTACTCGCCTTTAGCTGCTTTGAAAGCTTCAGCCATTGCGTTGTTGGAGAAGTTTGCATCTTCCTGTTTGTTAACAGTTGCGATTGCATCTTTCTCGTCAGCTTCGTCTTTCGCACGAACAGACAGGCTGATTGCGCGGTTTTTACGATCAACGCCGGTGAATTTAGCTTCAACTTCGTCGCCAACGCTCAGAACCAGGGTAGCGTCTTCAACGCGGTCACGGGATGCTTCAGAAGCACGCAGGTAACCTTCAACGCCGTCAGCCAGTTCTACGGTTGCGCCTTTAGCGTCAACTGCAGTTACTTTACCGGTTACGATAGCGCCTTTCTTGTTCAGGGCAACCCAGTTGTTGAACGGATCTTCTGCGAGCTGTTTAACGCCCAGGGAGATACGTTCACGTTCTGCGTCAACCTGCAGAACAACTGCAGCGATTTCGTCACCTTTTTTGTATTCACGAACTGCTTCTTCGCCTGCAACGTTCCAGGAGATGTCAGACAGGTGAACCAGGCCGTCGATGCCGCCGTCCAGGCCGATGAAGATACCGAAGTCAGTGATAGACTTGATTTTACCTTCAACACGGTCGCCCTTGTTGTGGGTTTCCGCGAACTGCTGCCACGGGTTAGCTTTGCACTGTTTCAGACCCAGGGAGATACGACGACGTTCTTCGTCGATATCCAGAACCATAACTTCCACTACATCGCCAACGTTAACAACTTTGGACGGGTGGATGTTTTTGTTGGTCCAATCCATTTCGGAAACGTGTACCAGGCCTTCAACGCCTTCTTCGATTTCAACGAAGCAGCCGTAGTCAGTCAGGTTGGTCACGCGACCAGTCAGTTTGGTACCTTCCGGATAACGTTTAGCGATAGCTACCCACGGATCTTCGCCCAGCTGTTTCAGGCCCAGGGATACACGGTACGTTCGCGGTCGAACTTCAGCACTTTAACAGTGATTTCGTCGCCCACGTTGACGATTTCGCTCGGATGCTTAACGCGTTTCCAGCCATGTCAGTGATGTGCAGCAGGCCGTCAACGCCGCCCAGATCAACGAATGCACCGTAGTCAGTGAGGTTCTTAACGATACCTTTAACTTCCATGCCTTCCTGCAGGTTTTCCAGCAGCTGATCGCGCTCTGCGCTGTTTTCGGATTCGATAACGGCACGACGAGAAACAACAACGTTGTTGCGCTTCTGATCCAGCTTGATTACTTTAAATTCAAGCTCTTTGCCTTCCAGGTGCAGAGTGTCACGCACCGGACGAACGTCTACCAGAGAACCTGGCAGGAACGCACGAATACCGTTCAGCTCAACAGTGAAGCCGCCCTTAACTTTGCCGTTGATAACACCGGTAACAGTTTCAGCATCTTCGTAAGCTTTTTCCAGCGTGATCCAGGCTTCGTGACGTTTAGCTTTCTCACGGGACAGCAGAGTTTCACCGAAGCCGTCTTCTACTGCGTCCAGAGCAACGTCAACTTCGTCACCTACCTGGATTTCCAGCTCGCCCTGGGCGTTTTTGAACTGCTCAGCCGGATGGCGGACTCAGATTTCAGACCAGCGTCAACCAGTACTACGTCTTTGTCGATAGCAACAACAACGCCACGAACGATAGAACCGGGCGGGTTTCGATTTCTTTTAAGGACTCTTCAAAGAGTTGAGCAAAAGATTCAGTCATGTTTAATCTTCAGGTTTATATTTAACGTCCACCTGGCTCCATGCCGGATGGGGTTGTTTAACATACCCGCTGTCATTCCATTGCAACGGGGGTACTGCAAATTCGGTCGCTTATGCGAGAGCCAATTTCTGGCGCGCGTATTGTAGCGCTTTTTCAATCACTTGCTCAATGCTTAAGGTGGTGGAATCCAACACTAAAGCATCGGCTGCCGGAACCAGTGGCGCTACCGCTCGGTTACGATCGCGGTCGTCGCGTTCTTTGATCTCGGCCAAAAGGCGCTCAAAGTTAACACTAAAGCCCTTCTCCTGCAACTGTAGCATGCGGCGATGCGCACGTTCTTCCGAGGAGGCGTCAAGGAAAATTTTCACTGGTGCATCAGGGAATACCACCGTTCCCATGTCGCGGCCATCGGCAATCAGACCTGGTAATTCGCGAAACGCGCGTTGCGACGCAATAATGCTTCACGAACGCGTGGGAATGCCGCGACTTGTGAAGCTGCATTCGCCACTTCCTGAGTACGAATTTCGCCGCTGACATCTTCCCCTTCGAGGATCACTTCCAGATTGCCATTGGTCGACACAAAACGTACATCCAGATGGGATGCCAGCGGTACCAGCGCATCTTCCGACGCAACATCAACATGGTGATGTAATGCCGCCAATGCCAGTACGCGATAAATTGCACCCGAGTCCAGCAGATGCCATTGCAACGCTTCCGCCATAGCCTTACACAAGGTGCCTTTCCCTGCACCGCTTGGGCCATCAATGGTAATAACCGGGCAATTGCCGTCATCTTTATCTTCCTTAAAACAGGCGTACCGTTAACATAACCGCGCGCATTATACGCGCCGACGCCACAAATCGTTAACGTTGTGTGCAAAAACCAGTTTTGTCTGTATTCAGATGGGGATTTATTGCGCAATTATAGCGGCTGGCAGAAGACCAGCCCGAAAGATGACAATGATTTACTTACCAGAGGCGATACGATCACGGATGTGTTGCGCACGCTCTGTTGATGGTGGGTGAGAGTCAAACATGGACTGGGTGCGACCGCCATCCAGGCTAGCCAGTTTTTCAAAGCTGCCAACCAGCCCCTGGGTGCTGATGCCACGTTTCTTCAACAGATCAAAGGAGAAATCATCTGCTTCGGACTCTTTATCACGGGAGTATTTAGCATTGATAGCGCCTTCTGCGATATCACCTAATTGTGAGCGGGAAAGCTGGGAAGCCACACCGCTGGTAGCTGAAATGGCATCGCGTGCGGCAACGATCGCATAAGAAGCTTTCATTTCAGCCAGCGAGTGACCCAACGCGACGTGGCCCAGTTCATGGCCCAGAACGCCTTCAATTTCGTTGTCATTCATCATGTCCATCAGGCCACTGTAGACACGAACACAGCCGTTCGCCATCGCCCATGCGTTGACGTCGCTGGTCATATAAACCTTATAGTTGACCGGCGTGCCATTAATATTGTTACCCAATGCTTTGGCGATTTTTGCCAGACGTTTACCGTACTTGCTGGATTTACTTGCGACTTGATTGCCGCTGTCCATTTCGGCACAGCCTGATTGGCAATCGCTTTTGCATCGGCATCGCTTAATGTTGCTGCTTTATAGGCATTTAAACCGGAGCTGATAGCCATATTGGTATCAATACCGTGGGTATTTTGACACCCTGTCAGTAATGCTGCAGAGGTCGCAATCGCCAGCAGTAATTTAGTATTCTTCATGTGAATCATCCGTTGATTAATCATATATAAATATTATGTATCAACAACTTACATTGACAAGCGACGCTACCATTAATCAAAATGACTCACAAGGTCCGAAAAAAAACGCCGACAATGTGCCGACGTTTTGATAAAGAAAGATTTGGCTATTTATTGCCCGTTGTTCATTCAGGCTGCCTGGCTAATCCGCGCCAGCTGCTCGAAATAATCCGGAAATGTTTTGGCCGTGCATTTGGGATCAAGAATCGTCACTGGTGTATATGACAACGCCACCAGCGAGAAACACATCGCCATCCGGTGATCATTGTATGTCGCGATCTCGGCAAAGTTCAGTTTTTCCGGTGGAGTGATACGAATGTAATCGTGCCCCTCTTCTACTTCCGCACCGACTTTACGCAGTTCTGTTGCCATCGCAAACAGGCGATCGGTTTCTTTAACACGCCAGTTATAGATATTGCGCAGCGTGGTGGTGCCTTTTGCAAATAACGCCGCCGTGGCAATGGTCATCGCCGCATCGGGAATATGTTCATATCCATATCAATAGCGTTCAGTTCACCACGCGTGCAGGAAATATAATCATCGCCCCAGCAAATGGTCGCGCCCATTTTTCCAGCACATCAGCAAAGCGAATATCACCCTGCATACTGTTACGTCCAATACCGGTCACTTTTACAGTGCCGCCTTTGATTGCTGCTGCTGCCAGAAAGTAAGAAGCCGAAGATGCATCGCCTTCGACCAAATAAGTACCCGGAGACTGATAAGACTGCCCGCCTTTTACGACAAATTGTTGATAGTGCTGATTTTCAATTTCAACACCAAACGTCTTCATCAGATTGAGTGTGATGTCGATATAAGGTTTAGAAACCAGATCGCCTTTAATACGAATCACCGTATCTTCCGGCGCAAGAGGCGCAGTCATTAACAGTGCGGTGAGGAATTGGCTGGAAACGGAGCCATCAACGTCAACGTTGCCGCCGGTAAAGCCGCCCTGTAAACGCAACGGCGGATAATTTTCTTGTTCCAGGTAAGTGATCTTCGCCCCGCCCAGGCGCAGAGCATCCACCAGATGACCAATCGGGCGTTCTTTCATACGCGGCTCACCGGTCAGCACAATATCATTGCTACCCAGACAAAGAGCTGCCGCCAGCGGACGCATTGCCGTTCCGGCGTTACCGAGGAACAACTCCAGGGCACCTTCTGCGTGTAATGGACCGCCGTTACCGATAATTTCGCAACGCGTACGATCGGCTGAAAGCGTATAGCTTACCCCTAACCCTGTTAATGCATTCAGCATATGGCGCACGTCATCGCTATCCAGCAGATTGGTTAATACTGTTTTGCCGTGTGCTAATGCCGCCAGCAATAAAGCGCGGTTAGAAACGCTCTTGGAACCGGGCAGATTAATAGTGCCATCGACACGAGCGATGGGTTGTAACGTCAGGGATTCCATGAACTCAACTCTCTACAACAGAAATAAAAACCCCACAGGCTGGCTGTGGGGATTAAGCAAAATTTCGGCATTAGCGTGACGGCGTTCGAACTCAACCATGAAGTCTGTCAGCGCTTTAACGCCTTCCAGCGGCATGGCGTTATAAATAGACGCGCGCATTCCGCCGACCACACGGTGACCTTTCAGTGCATGAAGGCCAGCAGCAAAAGACTCTTCAAGGAACAATTTGTCAAGCGCACTGTCCGCCAACTGGAACGGCACGTTCATCCGCGAACGGTTAGCTTTCGCCACGTCATTGCGGTAGAAATCGCTGTTATCAATCACCCCATATAGCAGTTCTGCTTTTTGCTGATTGATTTTATCCATTTCAGCTACACCGCCGTTCGCTTTCAGCCATTTAAAGACCAGACCAGATAGATACCAGGCAAATGTCGGCGGCGTGTTAAACATGGAGCCGTTATCGTTGAGGATGGAATAATCCAGAATCGACGGACACGCGATATTCGCTTTGCCCAGCAAATCTTCACGAACGATGACGATTGTCAGGCCAGCCGGGCCGATATTTTTCTGCGCGCCAGCGTAAATTACACCATAACGGCTGACGTCAATCGGACGGGAAAGAATGGTTGAAGAGAAGTCGGCGGCGACCACCACATCTTTGCCGAAGTCTGGCGTCTCGTCGATGGCGATACCGTCGATGGTTTCATTCGGGCAGTAATGCATATAAGCCGCATTATCAGAGAGTTGCCATTCACGCATTGGCTTAACCGCGCGCAGACCATCAACAGTCACTTTGGCGTCAAAGACATTAGGCGTGCAGTATTTTTTCGCTTCTTTAATGGCACTTGCCGCCCAGTAACCGGCATCAACATAATCTGCGGTGGTTTTATCACCGAGAATATTCAGCGGTACCGCAGCAAACTGACCGCGACCACCGCCATGGCAGAATAATACCTTGTAGTTGGAGGGGACATTAAGAAGATCGCGAAAATCCTTCTCGGCTTCCTCTGCAACCTGAATGAACTCTTTGCCACGGTGACTCACTTCCATCACCGACGTACCAAGACCGTTCCAGTCGCGCAGTTCCTGTTGAGCCTGTTTAAGCACCTCTGCCGGTAGCATTGCCGGACCAGAACTAAAATTGAAGATTTGAGCCATTTCCCCTCACCACGTTGCGTTGCTATTAACCCGCGGTCAATCGATTGCGACCACAGGTAATACATTATTCCTGTGGCTATCGGTTTTATCATTCAGTGACACACATCGCAATGAGTAAAACCGTTGAGGGCAAAAATGTGGCTTGCATCACACAAAAGAATCTCTCGGATTATTAGCAAAAAGCCGATGTTTTTACTGTCAGGTCACCCGTTTTGCCCGACTTGCTTCGTCCATTCTGGATTTGCACAGCGCGGACATAATTGTTTTTCCCCCGCTTTCATATGAATGATTTCACTACAACGAATACAGGCATAGTCCGCCGACTCCGGCACCACTTTGTAACGCTGCGTACAATCACTGGGTAAAATAAGTAAACCCGGTTTCACCTTGTCATCTTCAAAGAAATAGACACTGATTTGCCCGTTGGTTTCGAGAATCGCCAGACGTACCTGCCCCAGCTGCTCCACGCCACGCAATCGTAGCTCCATAAAGAACTCAAATTCCGTCATGTTGGAGTTATTGAGTTTCGACCAGGCCAGCTCGCCATCTTCAATAATGACAACTGGCTTGCCTTCCAGAAGATCTTCCAGTTTTTCACTGTGCGCCATCAACCACATTACCAGGCGGTATAACAACGCCAGAGTAATAAAGACGATAAGTACCGGGACCATCGGCACATCATCATAAAACGCCACATCTCCCGCCGCTGATCCCAGCGTCAGAATGATTAAAACTTCAAACAGCGACATCTGCCGCACACCGCGTCTTCCGGTCATTTTGAGGAACAAAAAGACCAGTACAAAGGTATAAAGACTACGTAGTGCAACTTCGCCAAGGAAATCAAAAGGCACTTTATCAAATGCCATACGGTGGAGATCAAACGCCTTCATTTTTATGCTCTTATCGTGGTTTATCCACTAAAAGCATAGTCAACAGTTCATCGGCATGGCGGCGGTGATAGCGCCTTTGAGATAAAACCCGTATTATTGCGCGCTTTCCGTACGACTAAAGTGATTTTCATGACGCAAACATTTATCCCCGGCAAAGATGCCGCTCTGGAAGATTCCATCGCTCGCTTCCAGCAAAAACTTTCAGACCTCGGCTTTCAGATTGAAGAGGCCTCCTGGCTGAATCCCGTGCCTAACGTCTGGTCTGTACATATTCGCGACAAAGAGTGCGCACTGTGTTTTACCAACGGTAAAGGCGCAACCAAGAAAGCGGCGCTGGCTTCTGCACTCGGTGAATATTTCGAGCGTCTCTCAACCAACTACTTTTTTGCGGACTTCTGGCTGGGCGAAACCATCGCCAACGGTCCGTTCGTGCATTATCCCAACGAAAAATGGTTCCCACTGACCGAAAATGACGATGTGCCAGAAGGGCTGCTCGATGACCGTCTGCGCGCGTTTTATGATCCGGAGAATGAACTGACCGGCAGCATGCTGATTGACCTACAATCCGGTAACGAAGATCGTGGTATTTGCGGCCTGCCGTTTACGCGTCAGTCCGACAATCAGACCGTTTATATTCCGATGAATATCATTGGTAACCTGTACGTCTCCAACGGTATGTCCGCAGGTAATACCCGCAACGAAGCACGCGTTCAGGGATTGTCTGAAGTTTTCGAACGCTACGTGAAAAACCGCATTATTGCTGAAAGCATCAGCCTGCCAGAGATCCCGGCAGACGTGCTGGCGCGTTACCCAGCAGTAGTTGAAGCCATCGAAACGCTGGAAGCGGAGGGTTTCCCAATCTTCGCTTATGACGGTTCGCTTGGCGGCCAGTATCCGGTGATTTGCGTGGTACTGTTCAATCCTGCTAACGGTACCTGCTTTGCCTCTTTCGGTGCGCATCCTGATTTTGGCGTAGCACTGGAACGTACCGTGACCGAGCTGCTGCAAGGTCGTGGCCTGAAAGATTTGGATGTGTTTACTCCGCCAACCTTCGATGATGAAGAAGTCGCTGAACATACCAACCTCGAAACGCACTTTATCGATTCCAGCGGTTTAATCTCCTGGGACCTGTTCAAGCAGGATGCCGATTATCCGTTTGTGGACTGGAATTTCTCCGGCACCACGGAAGAAGAGTTCGCCACACTGATGGCTATCTTCAACAAAGAAGATAAAGAAGTTTATATTGCCGATTACGAGCATCTGGCGTTTATGCTTGCCGTATTATCGTGCCTGGCATGTCCGATATTTATCCGGCTGAAGATCTGTGGCTCGCGAATAACAGTATGGGCAGCCATTTACGTGAAACGATTCTTTCGCTACCAGGCAGCGAGTGGGAAAAAGAAGATTACCTGAACCTCATCGAGCAACTGGATGAAGAAGGTTTTGATGACTTTACCCGCGTGCGTGAGCTGTTGGGTCTGGCGACCGGGTCGGATAACGGTTGGTACACCCTGCGTATCGGTGAATTAAAAGCCATGCTGGCGCTGGCTGGTGGCGATCTGGAACAGGCTCTGGTCTGGACCGAATGGACGATGGAGTTTAACTCATCAGTATTTAGTCCGGAACGCGCCAACTATTATCGCTGCCTGCAAACGTTGTTATTACTGGCACAGGAAGAAGATCGCCAGCCGCTGCAATATCTGAATGCGTTTGTTCGCATGTACGGCGCAGATGCCGTAGAAGCCGCCAGTGCGGCAATGAGCGGCGAAGCGGCGTTTTACGGCCTGCAACCGGTAGATAGCGATCTGCACGCGTTTGCTGCACATCAGTCGTTGTTGAAGGCCTACGAAAAGCTGCAGCGCGCCAAAGCAGCATTCTGGGCAAAATAAAATCAAATAGCCTACGCAATGTAGGCTTAATGATTCGTCTGAGTTATATTACGGGGCGTTTTTTTAATGCCCCGCTTTACATATATTTGCATTAATAAAATAATTGTAATTATAAGGTTAAATATCGGTAATTTGTATTTAATAAATACGATCGATATTGTTACTTTATTCGCCTGATGCTCCCTTTTAATTAACTGTTTTAGCGGAGGATGACGGAAAAATTCAACTC
>ENA-OQIG01000141-OQIG01000141.1-human-gut-metagenome-genome-assembly--contig:-NODE-141-length-40110-cov-2.973564_pt1 | contig 40110 bp, 55 predicted proteins | sample MGYA00242576_ERZ504741 | MGnify/ENA primary metagenome ERZ504741 (study PRJEB26092, sample SAMD00036436) | human gut metagenome | host: Homo sapiens | study: EMG produced TPA metagenomics assembly of... | reverse complement strand
GGAAAAAATGATGTCAATCAGATTGCTGACAACGTGCGCGTTGTTCATGCCGGATGCGGCGTGAACGCCTTATCCGCCTACAAAGTCGTATAAATTCAATGTATTGCAGTTTATTGGTAGGCCTGATAAGCGCAGCGCATCAGGCAATCTTACGCTTGTCATCAGTCTCATGCCCATAACCTTATTGATGTGGTGGTGGGTAAATTGAGGCCAAACCGGCACTGGCGGCATAGCTTGAGGTGGTAACGCGGAATACGAGAGATGGTGTCGTCACACCCTATGAGCTGTAATCCGGGCGACCTGCGCCACCCGGAAAACGTCAGAGATTACTCTCCTTCACCCGGAAACAGGAACGGGTTGATGGAACTGCGGGCATAGCCTTCTTGCTCCATTCGTGCGTCCAGTACCAGAGAGGCGAGGTCATCTGCTACGGCTTCGATTTTTGGATCTTTTTCCTGATAGAGAATTTTCAGGTAAGTGCCGCAGTCATCGCAGCTTTCGGCTTTAATCGCGGCCTGTTCGTCATCCAGCGACCAGTAATGCAGTTTGCCGCTCTGCTCGCAGTTGCTGCATTTTACGCGCACTACGTGCCATTCAGTTTCACACAGGTTGCAGTGCAGGTAACGTAGCCCCTGAGTGGTGCCAATTTGCACCATGCTGGACACCGGCATAGAACCACAAACCGGGCAATATTGACGTTGCTCGCCGTATTCAGCGCGGGCTTTGCCGGGGATCAGATTGGCCATCTGCGCCCAGTAGAGCGACAGTGCAGCCCAGATAAACGGCGCTTTATCGCTGCTGACGGACGAGAAATCAGAGGCAAACAGCGCGCTGGCCATATCTTCCAGCTCCTGAGTCGATGCCTTCTCCAGATTCTCAATCACTGCCAGCGCCGGGCCGCTCATTTCAGGTTTCAGCTCAGCAATCAGCGCCATCAGCAGCTTTTGCCAGTGCTTATCACGCGGCAGAACGTGAATATCCAGCGGGGGCTTGCCTTGTGCGCTGGCTTCTTTAATGCGCGCAGTCAGATCCATCTCCAGCGGATGGTCGTACAGCACCACTTCCTGGGCGTGGGCGATAAGCGCAGCAAAGCGCAGGTAATCACCCAGAGGATTATTTTCTGCCAGCTCGCGCAGACGCTCGGCGCGGCGGTTGTATAAATTCTTGAGCCGAGGGAACAATAACGGCGGAATCATATCCGCCGTACGTTTCTCGCTTGAACCCAGCTCATCTTGCGGATTATGCGAATACTCATTCAGCTTTCTTTTCCGTTGTCTTGCGGACCTCACGGTACCAGCGCGGGTGATGTTTCTTCGCCCAGGCGCTGGTAACCCATCCTTCCACCATGGCGGTAATCGTGCCTTTCACCCAAAGGGCGGCGTAGATATGCACCATGATAACCACAATTAACGCCACTGCGGCAAATGAATGCAGCATTAACGCGAATCGGATCACCGGGATTGAGAAAGCAGGCGCAAAATAAGGACGCCAGATAATCACGCCGCTCACCAGCAGCAGAACCAGGAAAATAATCGCCGCCCAGAAAACGCATTTCTGACCGAAGTTATAACGCCCGGTGTCACCTACTTCCTCGTTGACGACGATCTTACGAATATTCTTCGCCCAAAAGATATCATCCCGATTGATTAGGTTGTGATGCCAGTAACGGAAAAACATGATGATGAACGAGGCAAACATAACCACGCCGACAAACGGGTGCAGAATTCGCGCCAGCTGCGGTGTGCCCATGATTTGCATCAACCAGTTGAAGGACGGGAACAAAAAGCCCAGCCCGCTCACCGCCGCCAGGATGAAGCAGAAGGCGGTGATCCAGTGGTTGATACGTTCCGGCGCGGTGTAGCGCACGATGGTGTCACGTCGTTTCATTTGCGCTCCTCGTCTTTCTCTTCGTGCAGATTATTCTCTTCCTCATCCGCACGGTTCGGACCGACACCCACGTAGTGGAAGATACTGGCCGCAAAGGTAGCCGCAAAGCCAACAGCCGCGAGCGGTTTCCAGATGCCTTTCCAGAATTTCACGGTTTCGCTGATTTCCGGGTTCTCCGGCAAGCCATGATACAGATTTGGCTTGTCAGCATGGTGCAGCACGTACATGACGTGTGTACCACCGACGCCTGCCGGATCGTACAGACCCGCATTGTCGTAACCGCGGGTTTTCAGCTCAGCAACGCGCTCGCTCGCCAGCGTTTTCATCGACTCTTTCGTACCGAAGTGAATCGCGCCCGTTGGGCAGGTCTTCACGCAGGCTGGTTCTTGCCCAACCACCACGCGGTCAACGCACAGCGTACATTTGTAGACGCGGTTGTCTTCCGGGTTGAGGCGCGGAATGTCGAACGGACAGCCCGCAATGCAATAACCGCAGCCAATGCACTGCTCGGACTGGAAGTCGACGATACCGTTGGCATACTGAATAATTGCACCTTCCGCCGGGCACGCTTTCAGGCAGCCTGGATCGGAACAGTGCATACAGCCGTCTTTGCGGATCAGCCATTCCAGTTTGTCGTTCTGCTCCACTTCCGAGAAGCGCATTACCGTCCACGATTTGGCGCTTAAATCATTGGGGTTGTCGTACACCCCAATGTTATTGCCGACGGTATCGCGAATGTCGTTCCACTCTGAACACGCCACCTGACAGGCTTTACAGCCGATACAGGTGGTAACGTCGATGAGTTTCGCCACTTCTTCCTGGAAGTCCCGCGCCTGAGGCGCGGGGGTCAGACCGTTAGTCGCGGAACGACGAATGATATCTTGAGATTGATAAGCCATATGTCGTCTCCGTTACACCTTTTCCACATTCACAAGGAAGGACTTAAACTCCGGCGTCTGCGTGTTCGCATCACCAACGAATGGCGTTAAAGTATTGGCAATAAAGCCTTTTTTAGCTACGCCTTCATAGCCCCAGTGAATCGGAATACCGATGGTATCGATATCTTTGCCGTTCGCTTTCAGCGTGCGAATACGTTTGGTCACCACCGCTTTGGCTTTGATATAGCCACGGTTGGAGGAGACTTTCACGGTATCGCCCTGGGCAATGCCAAGTTTATTCGCCAGCGACTCCCCGATTTCCACAAACTGCTCTGGCTGCAAAATCGCGTTCAACAGCGCGTGTTTGGTCCAGTAGTGGAAGTGCTCGGTCAGACGATAGGTGGTTCCGACATACGGGAACTTATCGGCTTTACCCAATGCTTCGGCGTCGTCTTTAAAGATACGTGCAGCCGGGTTCGAGATAACGTTTGGATGCAGCGGGTTAGTTCCCAGCGGCGTTTCAAACGGCTCGTAGTGTTCCGGGAACGGACCTTCCGCCATCTTATCGAGGGCAAACAGACGCCCCATGCCTTCCTGCTGCATGATAAACGGCCCGACGCCGCTACCCGGAGGCGCTGCGCTGTAGTCCGGAATATCCCAGCCGGTCCACTTAGTGCCGTCCCATTTCAGCAACTGACGCTTCGGATCCCACGGGTTACCCTGCGGATCTGCGGAGGCGCGGTTATACAGAATGCGGCGGTTAAGCGGCCATGCCCATGCCCAGCCCAGCGTGTTACCGAGGCCAGACGGATCGGCGTTATCACGGCGTGCCATCTGGTTGCCTTCCGGCGTCCAGCTACCGGCGAAAATCCAGCAGCCACAGGAGGTTGTACCGTCATCGCGCAATTGGGCGAACGAACTAAGTTGTTGGCCTTTCTTGACGATAACCGCACCGGTTGCCGGATCGGTAATATCGGCCAGCGCCTTACCGTTGCTCTCCATCGCCACTTCTTCTGAAGATGGCTCATGCGGAATGGCGTAGTTCCATGTCATGTTCAGCACCTGGTCCGGGTTCGCGCCACCCTGTTCGGCATACATCTTGCGCAAGCGCAGGAAGATACCGGAGAGGATCTCGCCGTCAGTCAGCGCAATCCCCGGGGCGTCCGCACCTTTCCAGTGCCACTGTAACCAGCGACCTGAGTTAACGATAGAACCGTTCTCTTCCGCGAAGCAGGTCGATGGCAGACGGAACACTTCGGTCTGGATCTTCGACGAGTCAACTTCGTTCAGCTCACCGTGGTTCTGCCAGAAGTTAGAGGTTTCAGTGTTCAGTGGTCGATGGTGACGAGGAACTTCAGTTTCGACAGACAACCGATCACTTTGTTTTTGTTCGGGAATGAGGCAACAGGGTTAAAGCCCTGGCAGATATAGCCATTGACCTTGCCCTCTTTCATCATCTCGAAGTATTGCAGGACGTCGTAGCCTTTATCCCACTTCGGCAACCAGTCAAAGCCCCAGCTATTTTCCGCCGTCGCTTTATCACCAAAGAAGGCTTCATCATAGAGACGAAGAATTTCGGGTAGTTGCCCCAGTAGTTTACCTGGCCTTCCAGCAGCGGTTTTGGCGTGTTGGCGGTAAGGTAGGTTTGCAGATCGGTCTGCTTCTCGCTTGGCAGCGTCATGTAACCTGGCAGGCTCTGCGACAGCAGCCCCAGGTCCGTCAGCCCCTGAATATTGGAGTGACCGCGCAGGCGTTAACGCCGCCGCCTGCCATCCCCATATTGCCGAGCAGCAGCTGGATCATCGCCATCGTACGAATGTTTTGCGCACCAACGGAGTGTTGCGTCCAGCCGAGGGCATACAGGAACGAGGCAGTTTTATCGTGAGCACTGGTTTCTGCGATGTATTCGCAGACTTTCAGGAACGCGTCTTTTGGCGTACCACAGATGTTTTCAACCACATCTGGCGTGTAGCGGGAAACGTGCTGTTTCAGCAAGTTCCACACGCAGCGCGGATGTTGCAGCGTGGTATCGCGTTTGGCGAAGCGTTTTCGTCCAGTTCATAAGTCCAGGAGGATTTATCGTACTTGCGTTTTTCCGCGTCGTAGCCGGTGAACAGGCCATCTTCAAAGCCGTAATCCTCACGCACGATCAGGCTGGCGTTGGTATAGGCTTCGGTGTATTCGCGGTTGAATTTTTCATTGTTCAGCAGGTACAGCAATACGCCTGACAGGAAAGCAATGTCAGTACCGGAACGAATAGGGGCATAGTAGTCAGCTACCGCCGCCGTACGCGTAAAGCGAGGATCGATCACAATCAGCTTCGCGCCGTTGTGAATTTTGGCTTCCATCGCCCAGCGGAACCCGACCGGGTGAGCTTCAGCGGCGTTACCGCCCATCACCACGACGAGGTTGGCGTTCTTGATGTCGACCCAGTGGTTGGTCATCGCACCGCGACCAAATGTTGGAGCAAGACTTGCTACCGTTGGTCCGTGTCAGACACGCGCCTGGTTGTCGACCGCGAGCATACCCAGCGCGCGGGAGAATTTTTGCGTTAAATAGCCGGTTTCGTTACTCGACGCGGAAGCACACAGCATCCCGGTGGAGAGCCAGCGGTTAACAGTCACGCCTTCGGCGTTTTGCGCAATGTAGTTAGCATCGCGGTCTTCTTTCATCAGTTTGGCGATGCGATCAAACGCCTCTTCCCAACTGATTTGCTGCCATTTATCAGAACCTGGCGCACGGTATTCCGGAAACTTCAGACGGCTTTCGGAGTGGATGAAATCCACCAGGCCAGCGCCTTTCGGACAAAGTGCACCGCGGTTGACCGGGTGATCCGGATCGCCTTCGATATGGAAGATAGATGCTTTGGCGTTTTTTGCTCCGTCACCGAGGCTGTACATCAACAGCCCACAGCCTACGGAACAATAGGTGCAGGTATTACGGGTTTCGCGGGTGCGCAGCAGTTTATACTGCCGGGTTTCCGCGAGTGCTACGCTGGGGGCAAAACCCAGTGCCGCCGCCGTGGTGCCTGCCATACCGCCAGCGCAGATCTTAAAGAACTGCCTTCTGCTGACCTGCATGGATTGCTCCTTGTTTCGACATTGTCACGTCCCATTTACATTCGCTTGCTGCGTGTGCAGGGAGTGGGAGTTATTTTTCTTTGCGGAAGGGGCCGCAAAGGTCCAGAATTGGCTCAATTTCCCTCCATCCAGGAAGGGTTTGTAACAGAATACCATAATGTTGGTGTGTGTGTTCTTATCTGGTTAAGAGAAAGTGAAAAAAACACAGCGAAAAGAAATCGAAAATGTGACAAATATCACAGGTGTTCGTCAAATTGAGTTATGGCGGCGTGATGATTTACAACACCCACGGTTAGATGAGGTCGCGGAAGAAGTTCCCGTTGCGCTGGTCTACAACGGCATTTCGCATGTGGTGATGATGGCGTCGCCCAAAGACTTTGAGTACTTTGCGCTCGGTTTTTCGCTTTCCGAGGGGATTATCGAAAGTCCGCGCGATATCTTCGGCATGGATGTCGTTCCTTCCTGTAATGGTCTTGAAGTACAAATTGAGCTTTCCAGCCGCCGCTTTATGGGGTTGAAGGAGCGCCGCCGGGCGCTGGCGGGACGTACGGGCTGTGGCGTATGCGGCGTGGAGCAACTTAATGACATCGGAAAACCGGTGCAGCCGCTACCGTTCACCCAGACGTTTGATCTCAACAAACTGGATGATGCATTACGTCATCTCAACGATTTTCAGCCAGTGGGGCAACTGACTGGTTGTACTCACGCCGCTGCCTGGATGTTGCCATCTGGCGAACTGGTCGGCGGGCATGAAGACGTGGGTCGCCATGTGGCGCTGGACAAACTGTTAGGCCGCCGGTCACAAGAAGGGGAAAGCTGGCAGCAAGGTGCGGTACTGGTTTCCAGTCGTGCCAGTTATGAAATGGTGCAAAAGTCGGCGATGTGCGGCGTAGAGATTTTGTTTGCGGTGTCTGCCGCGACCACGCTTGCTGTAGAAGTGGCTGAGCGCTGTAATCTGACGCTGGTGGGCTTTTGTAAACCGGGTCGGGCAACGGTTTATACCCATCCGCAGCGGTTGAGCAATTAATTAAAATAAGTCCTGTGATATATATTAAATTGCAGGACTTATTCATTTCGTGAATTTATTATTTTATTTATAAACAAAATGCGTGTAGTGGCGTTTTCTTTTTTCATTTATTATGTTCACTCCTCTTATCTATATATTATAAGCATTAAATGAAAAGGAATTTATTATCTTCCGCTATTATAGTCGCCATCATGTCCCTCGGTCTGACGGGTTGTGATGATAAAAAAGCCGAAACAGAAACGCTCCCGCCTGCCAATAGTCAACCTGCCGCACCAGCTCCTGAAGCGAAACCTACTGAAGCTCCCGTTGCAAAAGCAGAAGCTAAACCTGAAACACCTGCGCAACCGGTGGTCGATGAACAAGCGGTTTTCGACGAAAAAATGGATGTCTATATCAAGTGCTACAACAAGTTACAGATCCCGGTACAGCGCAGTCTGGCGCGTTATGCTGACTGGCTGAAAGATTTTAAACAGGGGCCTACCGGTGAAGAGCGTACTGTTTATGGCATCTACGGCATTAGTGAATCCAACCTCGCTGAGTGTGAAAAAGGCGTAAAAAGTGCTGTGGCGTTAACGCCTGCGCTGCAACCAATTGATGGCGTGGCGGTGAGTTATATCGATGCTGCCGTGGCGTTGGGTAATACCATTAACGAAATGGATAAATATTACACCCAGGAAAATTATAAAGACGATGCGTTTGCGAAAGGGAAAACGCTGCACCAGACATTCTTAAAAAATCTGGAAGCCTTTGAACCTGTAGCCGAATCTTATCATGCGGCGATTCAGGAAATTAATGATAAGCGTCAGCTTGCGGAACTGAAAAATATTGAAGAAAGAGAAGGGAAAACATTCCACTACTACTCTCTGGCAGTCATGATTTCAGCGAAACAAATTAATAACCTGATATCGCAAGATAAGTTTGATGCAGAAGCGGCAATGAAGAAAGTGTCTGAACTGGAAACGCTGGTGGCGCAGGCTAAAGAAGCGGATAAAGGCGGCATGAATTTCTCGTTTATTAATTCGGCAGGCCAGTATCAACTCGAGGCTAAAAAATACGTTCGCCGCATCAGAGATAAAGTCCCGTACTCTGACTGGGATAAAGAGCAACTTCAGGACGCAAACTCAAGCTGGATGGTCGAAGACTCTTTCCCGAGAGCATTACGCGAGTACAACGAAATGGTTGATGACTATAATAGCCTGCGTTAAACGTTTTTGATGATAAATGCAGTGTCGGATGCGGCGCATCCGACACAGTTCACCCCTTGTGAAGTAACTCCATAAATGCCTCATATCCTGTTAACCCGGCAATAACCTCTGCCGGATGCTGACACAATACGCTTGCCAGATAGCTGAATATTTTCAACTCGTGACGCGCATCGGCGGCGGCGCAGGCGATCAAGACATGGTTAATGACTTCGTTATTCACCTCAACTGGTTGGGCGAGGGTAATAAAAAATCCACGAAAACGTCGCTCCTGTTCGCTCCAGCAATGTGGGATGGCGAGGCGATTAACAATCAGGTTTTCACCTTCGCCTTCGCGGGCGATGATCCGTTGCGCTTCATCGGCGGTAATATGGTGTTGTGCCACTAATTGCGCACAAATTTGCCGGGTAATATGTTGCCAGCTTTCACCGCGTACATTCGAATAATGAAAACTTCCGGGGGCAGAGAAAAAACGCTCCGGTTGCTGGCGAATAAATGCCGTCGCCAGAAAATGTTTTATTTGTTCGATACCGGCAGCCGTAATGATATTTTTTACGGTGATGTAATTATTGACCGCGTCATCCAGTAAATAATGGCTGTTGTTAATGATCAATAACGGCTCAATCTCTTCGCGAATGGCAACAAGTTCGCTTAAGCTACGGGCAATAATCACCCGACAATGTAAAACATCGCGCTCAATGGCGAGCTGATTAATGGTGGCAATCGCGTTCTGGTCCGAGAGCAAAATGATCGGCTGGCGTTCGTTTTGATGCCGTTCCAGCGCACAGGCAAAATACAAACCGATCAGATCGCTGTCGAAAAGAGGAATATCGAGCTGTTCACGCAGTAGCGTAATAAAGTGCAGACTCATATCAAAGGCCGCAGGCCAGGCGGCTTTCAGGTTATTCATGCTGCTCTGGCGGTGCTCAGCAATCCACACTGGTGCGGCAAGGCAATAAATGCCCGGTAATATTCTCAACCAGCTGCGCATCAATAATATTCAATGACGCGATGCCCGGCACCCTTTGCAGCAACCCCTGCACATTATCGGCTGAAATTACCTGCGCTTGCTGATGCTGTTTCTCTATCAAACCCGTCAGGGTTCTTACAGCGTTATCACCAAGAAACAGACCGCTATGTTCAACGATTTGTTTTATCTCGTCACCGGGATATTGCGGCCACTCATCGGTCAGTTGATTACGCAGGGCGTAAATCGCCAGAATCAGGCTGGAGAGATAATCACCCTGCATGAGCGGCCAGCGGTGTTGGTTGTCGCAGGCCGTGGATAAATGATGAAGGTTGTCTCGTGTTATGCCCGCCAGCGGAATTAAAAACGGATCTTTGCGCAGCAAGTTCGCCAGCAAGATAACGCGTTTCTCTTCTGTCTCATCAATGAAATGGCCCAAACCAGGGCGGCTGCCAGGCAACAAGTGCGTTCATAACGCTGTTTTAACCGGGGCAGACGCTCTGCTACCCACGTTTCTGGCAAATTAAGCGCGAGGCGAGTTGCGCACGGGGAGTGAAAGTATTCAGTAATAACAGCGCCAGCAGCCGATCGTCGTTATCGTGCTTTTGCAGCAACTGAAAAAAGCTGCGGCGCTCGAAGATTTCCAGCTGATAGCCCGCACTGCCACTGGCGAAAATGCGGGCTTTGCCGTTAAGGGTGAAGTTGAGATAGTCAATATCACGCAGGATGGTCCTGCCTGAAACGCCAGTCTGTTGCGCCAGCTCGCCAGGCGTGCGCGGCTGTTGCTCCAGCAGATCGACAATCTTTAACTGGCGTTCGTTTAGCATTAATCCACCTGACGGAACTGGCTAAACGCGTTGACTTTCTCCGCAGTTAAGGTCGTCAGAAAACCCCGTATCAGCGTGAGCAGAGCTTCGTAATCGGCTTTTGAAATCATACCGCTGTTGGCGTGCAGATAACGAGTTGGCAGACACAGCGCGACAACCGGACGCCCGCCGCCCATCACGTTGTAGCGCCCGCCATCCGTCGCACCGGTTTTCATGGTGGAAAATTGCAGCGGTAAATCGTTATGTGCGGCACAGCTTTTTAACGCTGCTACCAGTTTCTGGTTGGGGAAGTAGCGCTTGTCAAACAGCATCAGCCCCGGCCCCTGGGCCCAGTTTCGCGGTAGTCTTAATGTTATCAATGCCCGGAACATCGCCCGCTACGGCGGTATCCAACACGATCACGACGTCCGGTTTAATGTGTTCCGCCGAGGTTTGCGCCCCGCGTAGCCCAACTTCTTCTTCCACACTGCCAACGCCATACAGCGTAATTTCGGGATTATTCACCGTCTGCAATAGTTCAGCCATCATTGCGCAGCCGATGCGGTTATCCAACGCCTTGCCGACCACTTTATCTTCGCCCCAGCAGGCAAAATTGGCTTCCGGCTAATAAAATTACCAATTTCCACGCCGCGCTTTTCCACCTCTTCGCGACTGTTCGCGCCAATATCAATGAACATCTCATCAAATGACAGCGGTTGTTGCTTTTGCTTTTCCGTTAACGCATGAGGCGCGGCGGAACCAATCACACCAGGGATTTTCACTCCCTTGTGTGTGCGTATGGTTACCCGGTGGTTGAGCATCGACTGATTCCACCAGCCGCCAATGGTGGTAAAACGCAGAAAACCGCTCTCGTCGATGTGGGTGACCATAAAGCCGACTTCATCCATATGTCCGACAACGGCAACTTTTGGACCTTTATTCCCCTTACGGGCAACAAAGCTGCCCAGACCATCGAAGGTGATTTCATTCACGCAAGGTTCCAGCGTGTTTATCAGAATGTCGCGAACTTCCTGTTCATCGCCGCTGACGGCGCTGGCTTCGCACAACTGTTGCAGTAACTCAATGTTCATGGACAAGCTCCTGTTGCGCGGCTTTCGCTTTGCGGCGTAACCACAATCCTTTCAGGACGATAATGAATGAAATGTTCAGCGCGAGGCCAATCGCCAGCACCAGATAAAACGAACCCACCGGCGACATCAGGCCGATCAGCGGGTCAAAGATACCCAAACCAGGTGCCAGACGTTTGATTCCGAAAGCGATCACCAGCACGCCGGTAATGCCGCCCGCCAGCGTATTGGCGGTAATCATCGGCAACGGAGCTGCCAGAGCGTAAGGAATAGCCGGTTCGGTTGCGACTGTGGCACCGACCACAATGGCACTACTGGCAGCCTCTTTTTCCTGTCGGGTAAACAGTTTGGGCGCAATGAACGTCGCAAGACCCGCCGCGACGGGCGGCATCAGCGCGACAACGCCGACGATGGCGTACCAGTCATAAATGTGTTTTTCCAGCAGTGAGAAGCAGAAGAACCAGGCGGTTTTATTGATGGGGCCGCCATATCGAACGCCAGCATCGCACCGACCAGAAACGCTGCCGCAAACTTCATTGATGGAGGAATGGTATTCAGGAAGTGGAGCAGCCCGCCCATGAGGTCGGACATCACCGGTCCGATAACGTAGTAAGTGAGCACGCCGAAAACCAGCAGAGTGACGAGCGGGATCAGCATGGAACCGAGCAGCGGTTGTAATGCTTTGCCAAGGCGCACTTTACGGAACCAGAAGACGAAATAGCCAATCGCCAGCCCCAGCACCACCGCGCCGAGAAATCCCGCACCCGACTGGGTGCCGAGCAGGGCTTTGTCGTTCGCCAGATAGCAAACCAGAAACGCCGGAGCGAAAGCCGGTTTATCGGCAATCGACGAGGCGATATAAGCGCCATGATGGGGATCATAAAGGTGAAGCCGAGGTAACCGATGGATTCAACTACCCAGGTAAACGACGGCGCACCTTTCGACATATCGGTATATGGCAAACCGAACTGCACCAGCATGTTGCAAGCGCCACCAGAATACCGCCGCCGATGACAAACGGCAGCGCCGCAGAGACGCCCGCCATCAGGTGCTCATCACGCTGCCGCTTTGCACTTCCTGTTTGCCAAGCTTCACGCCGCTATCTGCAGCAAAAAGCTGCGAGTTTGTTGGTAATTCACTGAAAATCTGATCGATATTTTTCAGCGCCTGGGAGATGGCAATCTCATAAACCTTCTTCCCGGCAAACCGCGCGCGATCGTCACCGCTCAGGCCACGCCCGGTAGCGAGAATGACGTAATCGGCAGCGGCAATCTCTTCGCTGGATAAGCGGTTTTCGACGCCGCTTGATCCTTGAGTTTCAACTTTAATGGTATGACCGAGAGAACGGGCTTTCTGTTCCAGGCTTCCGCCACCATGTAGGTGTGAGCGATCCCGGCGGGCAGTTGGTGATCGCGACAATACGTAAGGATGACTCCATCGCCACTTCCTTATGAGCTGAGGGTTTGATTTAACAAGGCAAGCACCTGGTCGGCGTCGCCTGTTGCAGTTGATGAATAAAATCCTGGTGGATAATTTTGCGACACAGTGTGCCGATGATTTTGACCTGATCCTCTTCGCCGCTTTGCGGCACACCGAGGCAGATCCAGCAATTGACGTCTTCGCCATCGCTGGCTTTCCAGTCAATAGCCTGCGCTTTGCGGGCGAATAATACGAACGGTTGTTTAACGCAGGCGCTTTTACCGTGCGGCACGGCGACACCGGAACCAAATTCCAGTAGAGTGCATTTTTTCGCGCAGCAGCAGGGTTTGCAGGAACTGGTGTGAGTCGGTGATAAAACCGTTTTGTAACGCTATTGTCGCCAACTGCTTCAGAACGGAATAAGCGCCATTGCCCTGAATATTCAGGTCAATACAGCTTGCAGTAAGAGCTGCCATTAATCGGACTCCATAAAATATATTTTAATCAATTGTAATGGTGGAGTGATTAAGTGATGAGAGGCGATATGTCGGTAAACAATGACAATTTGAGACAGAGTGAAAGGTCAGATTTGCGGAGTAATGCACATAATGGTTATTTAAATAAACCACATGAATCATTAATGGGTTATTCATTATTTTTGTGATTTACTCACAATGTATCAGGATATATAACTTACCGGGAGATGTAATATGTTTAATTTTTCAAATCGAAATTTAAAATAATTGTGCCGGAGGCATCTCTGCACATTGGGCAATTACGGCAGGTAAAACACTTCTTGCAGCTCGCTACTCACCGGGCTGTTATCCGGGTTAGCGGGCATAACATCGGTCATATATTTCCACCAACGTTGGCAAACATCAGTGCTGGCTACCGCATTCCACCGTTCTTCAGATTCAATCTCTACCGTGGCAAACAGCAGATTACGCGCTTTGTCGAGGTAAATGGCGTAGTTATGCGCACCGTGAGATTTCAACACTGCTTCCAGTTCCGGCCAGATGGGGTTATGCCGACGCTGATACTCTTCGTGGGCGTCGGGGTTAACCTGCATGACAAAGGCTTTGCGGATCATGTTTGCTCCTTACAGCGCCAGCGCACTAGCTAGTGGTGTAACGCCGAAGCGCTTGCCGAGCGCTATCAACTCTTCACGGCTGATGGTCTGTTTCATGCCGCCCATCGAATAAACCTTCACTAATACTTGTGCTGATTTTTCTGCGGTGTCGATTAAACCGAATGTTTCATCCAACGTCGACCCGCTGCCGAAGACGCGTGGAAGGGCCACAACACCAGCGAATGTTTTTGCATCTCTTGTGCGGTCGCCTGGCCGATTTCGTCCGTGCCGGGCACCATCCACGCAAAATGCCAACGCCATCCGGGAACACTACCAGACACTCGGTGCTGCCTTCCCACAGTTGGCGAGTAAAGACCGCGGTGTCGTTTTCCAGTACATAGGTGAGGGCGATCAGGTTGGTGGCGTGGCAGTGCATGATCACCCGATCTTTACCGTTGGTGGCTTTAATGCGCTCGCAGTGGGAGAGAAAGTGAGCCGGAAGTTCAGAAGTTGGAACGGCTTCGTTGGTTAACCCCCAGAGAATATGGTAGCCCGCGCCGTCGCTGTCGACTTTTACGACGCCTAAGTTAGCTGCAGGATCAAGCTGGACGTTACGGAAGAATTTGCCGGAGCCGGTGACAATAAACGGTGTATTTGCCAGTAAAGGCATGGGCTGGCTGAGCGGGATATAGCGCGGTTGTGCATGGAAGTTGTCTTTATAAGGCGCGATATCGGCGTCATCCAGGCGCAGCGTCAGGTTGCCGCCGTTGCGCTCGTCCCAGCCTTTCAGCCAGGCATCGGTGGTGGCTTTGATCATTCCCTGGACAAACCAGGACTGGGTAATGTTTTGCATGTTCTGTGTTCCTGTAAATTAGGTTGCCTTGTTTAGACATGGTGCGGCTTGTTCCCCTCACCCTAACCCTCTCCCGTAGGGGCGAGGGGACTGTCCGGAGCGGTGTTCAGCTCCGTTGCCGCACGAGGCTATGTTTTTCTCCCTCGCCTTTCAGGGAGAGGGCCGGGGTGAGGGTGACAGCCCGCATGGACATTCGACCGTAGGCCGGATAAGGCGCTCGCGCCGCATCCGGCAGTGTTTACCCACGCTGGCTCAAAATTTCTTTTTCATAAGCCGCACGCTCTCCAGCCATTCGCTACCTGCTGGGGTATCGTGACGCTGACAATACATTTCCCAGACCGCCTGCCACGCAACGATTTCTGCTCTTCCAGCAGTGCCAGACGCGCAGTGTAATCGCCCGCCGCTTCCAGCTTGCGCAGCTCAGCGGTAGGTTCCAGCAACGCACGCAGCAGGGCTTTTTTCATATTGCGTGTACCAATGACCCACGCGGCAATGCGGTTGATAGAGGCATCGAAGAAGTCAAGGCCGATATGCACCCGGTTAAACAGATCGTGACGCACAATCTCACTGGCAATTGCCTGGGTTTCATCATCCAGCAGCACTACGTGATCGCTGTCCCAGCGAACCGGACGGCTGACGTGCAGCAGCAACTGCGGCACATACAGCATGGCGGCGGAAATCTTGTCGGAAATCACTTCAGTCGGGTGGAAGTGCCCGGCGTCCAGGCACAGCGCAGTCTGGCGGCTGGTGGCATACCCCATGTAAAACTCATTGGAGCCAACCGTGTAGCTCTCTGCGCCAATGCCAAACAATTTGCTCTCAACGGCGTCGATATGGTGCGCAGGGTTTAGCTTCTCGCTGATCACCTCATCCAGTGCTGCCAGCAGACGCTGACGCGGGGCGAGACGGTCAACGGTGATATCTTTCATACCATCCGGGATCCAGATGTTCATCACCGATGGTGTGCCGAGTTGCTCGCCAAAATAGGCCGAAACGCGACGGCTGGCTTTGCAGTGATCAATCCAGAACTGGCGAATGCTGTCGTCGGCATGGGAAAGCGTAAAGCCATCGGCGCTTAGCGGATGCGAGAAACAGGAGGGGTTAAAATCCAGACCGAGCTGATTGGCTTTCGCCCATTCAACCAGTTTTTGAAGTGCTCTGGTTTGATCTGATCGCGCGAGACTGGCGTGTCTGATTCCAGATAGATGGCATGTAAATTAAGCCGTTTCGGCCCCGGAATCAGCCGCATAGCCTGTTCCAGATCGGCACGTAGCTCACTGGCATTACGCGCTTTGCCCGGATAATTACCAGTTGCCTGAATCCCACCGGTCAATGAACCTTCCGGGTTTCAAAACCGGAAACATCATCGCCCTGCCAGCAGTGCATTGAAACGGGTAAACGATCAAGTTGGCGCAGCGCCTCCTCGACATCAATCCCCACCGCCGCGAAACGCTGTTTCGCCAGCTCCCAGGCCTGTTCCAGTTGAGTGGTCATGCGCAAAGCTCCTTTGTCTTTCGTGTAGAGTGAATCCGCGCCACGTAGTGCGCAATTTCACTGTCAGGATTAGGGGTAAAGGTGGTCAGATTCGCGGTGGTGCTGACGACCTGACGGAAATCATCCACATTGTTGAGTTCATCCAGCGTCATTAACTGGATGCCGATATTGCCGAGCGTCGAGGCTTCAACAGGCCCGGCGATCACCCGAATACCGCAGGCATCGGCACATAGCTGGTTGAGCAGCGTGTTCTGACAGCCTCCGCCGACAATATGCAGTTGCGAGAAATCTTCACCGCGTAGCTGCGCCAGCTCATGCAACACATCGGCATACAGCAGCGCCAGACTGTCGAAAATGCAGCGCGCCAGTTCAGCATCACTTTCCGGGATCGGTTGCGCCGTTTCCCGACACGCAGCCTGAATTTCGCTGCACATCGCCTCAGGATTAATAAAGCGATCGTCATTGGGATTGATGATGAAGCGGCAGGCCGGAAGTGACTGTGTCGCGACGATAAGCGCCGGGAGATCGTTGATTTTCCGCTCCTTAAGCACCCGCTGAAGCAGCCATAAGCCATAATATTTTTCAGCACCCGATAGCGACCTTCCGCCCCGCCTTCATTGGTGATGTTGGCTGCCAGCGCCGTGTCATTGGTAAATGGCGTCTGGCTTTCGAAGCCCATCAATGACCAGGTACCAGAAGAGAGATAAGCGGCGCGTGAACCGTTTAACGGCGAGGCGATAACCGCGCTGGCGGTATCATGGCTGGCAACGGCGACCACCGGAATCTCATTACCCTGCGGGCAAATCCAGTGACCTATGACATTACCCGGATGCGTCGGGCGACCAAACCAGGCTTTGTTGGCACCGCTCCACGCCAGTAGCGACTCGTCCCAGTCGTCGCTATTGATATTGACCAGTTGCGTGGTTGTGGCGTTGGTGTACTCCCAGTTCATCTTGCCGGTAAGGCGATAACTAAAATAATCCGGCATTAGCAGAGCGTGAGCAATGTGTGGAATAAGTTCAGGTTGTTGCTCCGTCAGCGCCCGTAACTGATAAAGCGTATTGAAGGGCAGAAACTGGATGCCGCTACGTTGATAAATATCGCGTTTGCCGAGTTGTTGTTGTGCCTGCGCCATCAGGCCATTGGTGCGGCTATCGCGATAAGCAACGGGCAGGCTCACACGCTGACCCTGTTGGTCGAGCAGCACAAAGTCCACGCCCCAGGTATCAATCCCAATGCTATCGATACGAATCCCTTCCTCGCACACCTTGTTTAATCCAAGGCGAATGGCACTTTCCAGGCTATCCACATTCCAGGTGACATAACCGTTCTGGCTATGCAGTCCATTGTTAAAACGATGGATTTCGCGCAGCGTCAGGCTGCGGCATTCACGCTCGTAACGCGCCAGCATCACGCGCCCACTGGATGCGCCGAGATCGACGGCGACACAATTGCGAAAGGTCATAATGTGATCCTGCTGAATTTCATTACGACCAGTCTAAAAAGCGCCTGAATTCGCGACCTTCTCGTTACTGACAGGAAAATGGGCCATTGGCAACCAGGGAAAGATGAACGTGATGATGTTCACAATTTGCTTCATTGTGGTGATGTGATGCTCACCGCATTTTCTGAAAATTCACGCTGTATCTTGAAAAATCGACGTTTTTTACGTGGTTTTCCGTCGAAAATTTAAGGTAAGAACCTGACCTCGTGATTACTATTTCGCCGTGTTGACGACATCAGGAGCCAGTATGACCGTATTACATAGTGTGGATTTTTTTCCGTCTGGTAACGCGTCCGTGGCGATAGAACCCCGGCTCCCGCAGGCGGATTTTCCTGAACATCATCATGATTTTCATGAAATTGTGATTGTCGAACATGGCACGGGTATTCATGTGTTTAATGGGCAGCCCTATACCATCACCGGTGGCACGGTCTGTTTTGTGCGCGACCATGATCGGCATCTGTATGAACATACCGATAATCTGTGTCTGACTAATGTGCTGTATCGCTCGCCGGATCGATTTCAGTTTCTCGCCGGGCTGAATCAGTTGCTGCCACAAGAGCTGGATGGGCAGTATCCTTCCCACTGGCGCGTTAACCACAGCGTATTGCAGCAGGTGCGACAGCTGGTTGCACAGATGGAACAGCAGGAAGGGGAAAATGATTTACCCTCGACCGCCAGTCGCGAGATCTTGTTTATGCAATTACTGCTCTTGCTGCGTAAAAGCAGTTTGCAGGAGAACCTGGAAAACAGCGCATCACGTCTCAACTTGCTTCTGGCCTGGCTGGAGGACCATTTTGCCGATGAGGTGAATTGGGATGCCGTGGCGGAGCAATTTTCTCTTTCGCTGCGTACGCTACATCGGCAGCTTAAGCAGCAAACGGGACTGACGCCTCAGCGTTACCTGAACCGCCTGCGACTGATGAAAGCCCGACATCTACTACGCCACAGCGAGGCCAGCGTTACTGATATCGCCTATCGCTGTGGATTCAGCGACAGTAACCACTTTTCGACGCTTTTTCGCCGAGAGTTTAACTGGTCACCGCGTGATATTCGTCAGGGACGGGATGGTTTTCTGCAATAACGCGAATCTTCTCAACGTATTTGTACGCCATATTGCGAATAATCAACTTCGTTCTCTGGCCGAGGTAGCCACGGTGGCGCATCAGTTAAAACTTCTCAAAGATGATTTTTTTGCCAGCGACCAGCAGGCAGTCGCTGTGGCTGACCGTTATCCGCAAGATGTCTTTGCTGAACATACACATGATTTTTGTGAGCTGGTGATTGTCTGGCGCGGTAATGGTCTGCATGTACTCAACGATCGCCCTTATCGCATTACCCGTGGCGATCTCTTTTACATTCATGCTGACGATAAACACTCCTACGCTTCCGTTAACGATCTGGTTTTGCAGAATATTATTTATTGCCCGGAGCGGCTGAAGCTGAATCTTGACTGGCAGGGGGCGATTCCGGGATTTAGCGCCAGCGCAGGGCAACCACACTGGCGCTTAGGTAGCATGGGGATGGCACAGGTGCGGCAGGTTATCGGTCAGCTTGAGCATGAAAGTAGTCAGCATGTGCCGTTTGCTAACGAAATGGCAGAGTTGCTGTTCGGGCAGTTGGTGATGTTGCTGAATCGCCATCGTTACACCAGTGATTCGTTGCCGCCAACATCCAGCGAAACGTTGCTGGATAAGCTGATTACCCGGCTGGTGGCCAGCCTGAAAAGTCCCTTTGCGCTGGATAAATTTTGTGATGAGGCATCGTGCAGTGAGCGCGTTTTGCGTCAGCAATTTCGCCAGCAGACTGGAATGACCATCAATCAATATCTGCGGCAGGTCAGAGTGTGTCATGCGCAATATCTTCTCCAGCATAGCCGCCTGTTAATCAGTGATATTTCGACCGAATGTGGCTTTGAAGATAGTAACTATTTTTCGGTGGTGTTTACCCGGGAAACCGGGATGACGCCCAGCCAGTGGCGTCATCTCAATTCGCAGAAAGATTAATTCGCCATGCCGATGCCGACGATGTTAGCGGCGATAATAATCACCACACAACCTAGGCTCAACACCGTTACCGGACGGCGTCCTGCATTGTTCCACTCTTTCAGCACCAGCCCGACGATACCGCCGCACAATACATAGAAACTAATGTGCAGCATCCAACTGATGTAGTCATACTGCGCCGGAATGCGGGCGTGGCCCCAGGCATAGAAAAAGAATTGCAGATACCACATCAATCCGCCAGTGTCGAGAGTAACAGATTGTGAATGATCAGCGGTTTTGCCAGTGAGAAGTCGGCTTTTAGCGACAAATCCTTTACTTTTGCCAGACGAATAAAACAGAAACCGAGGTTGATGATCGCGCCGCCGCCCATGATGACAACATAGCTTGGCAGAGCGACATACAGTGGATCGACGCCAAGTGCGGCAGCGGCTTCATGCATCGGTTTTGCGGCGTTCATCGCAAAGGACATCCCGGCAGAGAAAATGCCGCACATCACCGCCAGCACCAGCCTTTTTTCAGATTGAACTCTTCGGCTTTAATGCCCATCTTGCGCTCTTTCAACTGCCCGGCTCGAGTTACAATCCTACGCCAATCAGCGCCACCAGAACGCCGAGCAACGTCATGCGTCCGCCTTCGGTGCTAATCAACACATCGAAATTGCCGTTGATAATTGGCGTCATCAGCGTACCGACAATCAACGTAATGCCAATGGCGATGCCAATTCCCATCGACATGCCGAGATAACGCATGGTCAGGCCGTAGTTGATATTACCGATCCCCACATAGCGCCGAACAGAAAAACAGGCAGCAGCGTAGAGAGACTAAACGAGCTGTAATACGCCCAGAAATTCGGTAGTAACAGGGCGCTGATGGCCCACGGCAGAATAATCCACGAAACAATCCCACCGACTGACCACATGGTTTCCCATGACCATTTTTTTACTTTTTTGAACGGAGCGTAAAAACAGGCTGCACTGGCCGCGCCGATCAAATGCCAAAATATCCCCATCGTAATCGCGTTACTCATCTTCTTATCCTCATCATTTTTCGTCGCGTCATATCTCCGACGAGAGGAGTGTAAAAATCGTGCTGTCGATTAACCTTTCGCCTGTTGCCGCCGTGGTCGATTTACTGGCAATCACGGCATTAAGTGGGTGATTTGCTTCACATCTCGGGCATTTTCCTGCAAAACCATACCCTTACGAAAAGTACGGCATTGATAATCATTTTCAATATCATTTAATTAACTATAATGAACCAACTGCTTACGCGGCATTAACAATCGGCCGCCCGACAATACTGGAGATGAATATGAGCTATACCCTGCCATCCCTGCCGTATGCTTACGATGCCCTGGAACCGCACTTCGATAAGCAGACCATGGAAATCCACCACACCAAACACCATCAGACCTACGTCAACAACGCCAACGCGGCGCTGGAAGCCTGTCCAGAATTTGCCAACCTGCCGGTTGAAGAGCTGATCACCAAACTGGACCAGCTGCCAGCAGACAAGAAAACCGTACTGCGCAACAACGCTGGCGGTCACGCTAACCACAGCCTGTTCTGGAAAGGTCTGAAAAAAGGCACCACCTGCAGGGTGACCTGAAAGCGGCTATCGAACGTGATTTCGGTTCCGTAGATAACTTCAAAGCAGAATTTGAGAAAGCGGCAGCTTCCCGCTTTGGTTCCGGCTGGGCATGGCTGGTGCTGAAAGGCGATAAACTGGCGGTGGTTTCTACTGCTAACCAGGATTCTCCGCTGATGGGTGAAGCTATTTCTGGCGCTTCCGGCTTCCCGATTCTGGGCCTGGATGTGTGGGAACATGCTTACTACCTGAAATTCCAGAACCGCCGTCCGGACTACATCAAAGAGTTCTGGAACGTGGTGAACTGGGACGAAGCAGCGGCACGTTTCGCGACGAAGAAATAATCATTTGCCGCCTGCTGCAATGAGGCGTATAGGCCGCATATCAGCTTAAAAAACGAACCATCGCCAACGGCGGTGGTTTTTTTGTGATCAATTTCAAAATAAAAACAATGATCCGATAAAAATAAAACAGTGTTTCAATTGATGTGTTTTTGATCACTTTTATTGATTAAATGAATGTCTATCTTCGTTTCCATCAACACTGATGCTCCATTGAGGAATTACGCATCAGCCCTTAAAAATATGCCGACAGGTGATGGAAATGCAGATAAAACGCTCGATTGAGAAAATCCCGGGGGGATGATGCTCGTCCCGCTATTCCTTGGCGCACTGTGCCACACCTTCTCGCCGGGGGCGGGGAAATATTTTGGATCATTCACCAACGGATGATTACCGGTACGGTGCCCATTCTGGCGGTGTGGTTTTTTTGCATGGGGGCGTCAATAAAATTAAGCGCGACGGGAACGGTACTGCGTAAATCCGGTACGCTGGTGGTAACTAAAATTGCCGTCGCGTGGGTGGTTGCGGCAATTGCCTCGCGTATTATTCCGGAACATGGTGTTGAAGTTGGATTCTTTGCCGGACTTTCAACGCTGGCACTGGTGGCGGCGATGGATATGACCAATGGTGGACTTTACGCTTCCATCATGCAGCAGTACGGCACAAAAGAAGAAGCTGGGGCATTTGTGTTGATGTCGTTGGAGTCCGGGCCGCTCATGACGATGATTATTCTGGCACTGCCGGGATTGCCTCGTTTGAACCGCATGTTTTCGTCGGCGCAGTATTACCGTTCCTGGTGGCTTTGCCCTGGGGATCTTGACCCTGAATTGCGAGAATTTTTCAGCAAAGCGGTGCAAACGCTGATTCCGTTCTTTGCCTTCGCACTGGGCAATACCATTGATTTGACTGTGATTGCCCAGACTGGTTTGCTGGGGATCCTGTTGGGTGTGGCAGTAATTATCGTGACCGGTATTCCGTTGATTATCGCCGATAAATTGATTGGCGGTGGCGATGGCACTGCCGGAATTGCCGCTTCCAGTTCCGCAGGGGCCGCGGTAGCGACACCTGTGCTGATTGCAGAAATGGTGCCTGCGTTTAAACCGATGGCTCCGGCAGCAACTTCGCTGGTAGCGACGGCGGTCATTGTGACTTCGATTCTGGTGCCAATTCTTACCTCTATCTGGTCACGTAAAGTCAAAGCCAGAGCGGCGAAAATCGAAATTTTAGGTACGGTGAAATAAACCTGCTTCCTTAATCCCCACAGCCGGATGAACTAACGTTCGTCCGGTTTGCTATTGAGTTCCTGCCTGGATACTTACCGCGAAAACAGCACGCCTGACATAAAATAAATATGGTCTAATGGGGAAATTTCTCGTGGAGAGGGAACAGATGCGATATCCGGTTGATGTATACACAGGCAAGATTCAGGCTTATCCCGAAGGCAAACCCAGCGCAATTGCCAAAATCCAGGTTGATGGTGAGTTGATGCTGACGGAGCTGGGGCTGGAAGGTGACGAGCAGGCGGAGAAAAAGGTTCACGGCGGACCAGACAGAGCGCTGTGTCATTATCCTCGTGAGCATTATCTCTACTGGGCGCGGGAATTTCCGGAACAGGCGGAGTTGTTTGTTGCGCCTGCGTTTGGCGAAAATCTCTCAACCGACGGTCTCACGGAAAGTAATGTTTATATGGGCGATATTTTCCGCTGGGGAGAGGCATTAATTCAGGTCAGCCAGCCGCGCTCGCCTTGCTATAAACTCAATTACCATTTTGATATCAGCGACATAGCGCAGTTGATGCAAAGCACGGGTAAAGTGGGGTGGTTGTATAGCGTGATAGCGCCGGGGAAAGTGTCTGCGGACGCACCGCTGGAGTTGGTTTCCCGTGTCAGCGATGTGACCGTGCAGGAGGCTGCCGCCATCGCATGGCATATGCCGTTTGATGACGATCAATATCACCGTTTACTCTCCGCCGCCGGGTTATCGAAAAGCTGGACGCGGACGATGCAAAAGCGCCGACTGAGCGGCAAGATCGAAGATTTTTCCCGCCGGTTGTGGGGAAAATAACCCCCGGAGTGTAGGCCTGATAAGACGCTATCAGCGTCGCATCAGGCATCCTGCTCAAATGCCGGATGCGGCGTAAACGCCTTATCCTGCCTACAAATGCGGAGTTTAACTCCGCTTATACAGCGGCAACCAAATCACCAGCCGTAAACCGCCCAGCGGGCTGTCTTCTGCCTTCACCCAGCCACGATGCTGCTGAATGGCGGTTTCAACAATCGCCAGCCCCAATCCTGTACCGCCAGATTCACGATCGCGTGCTTCATCGGTCCGATAGAACGGACGGAAAATCTGTTCGCGATCTTCCGGGCTAACGCCAGGACCATCGTCGTCCACCGTAATGGTGATACCGTCTTTATCTACCGCAAAGCCCACTTCAATCTTCGTATGGGAATAACGCAGAGCATTACGAACAATGTTTTCCAGCGCACTTTCCAGGCGTTCGGATTGCCGTACAGCGGCCACGGCCCAGGCGGGAAGTTAACTGTCAACGACTTGCCCATTTGCTCGGCTTCGAACGCCGCGTTATCCAGCACTTCACTCCACAACTGGTTGGCTTTGATGGTTTCGCTAACCAGCGCGTTTTTTTGCTGATTACGTGACATCACCAACAGATCGTTGATCATGCTGTCCAGACGTTGCGCTTCGGTTTCAATACGCTCCAGTTCCTTGCTTTCACCGCTACGACGGCGCAGTAACGCCGTACCAGTTGCAGACGCGTCAGCGGGGTGCGCAGCTCGTGAGAGATATCAGAAAGCAGACGCTGCTGAGAGGTCATCATGCGCTCCAGCGCGGTGACCATCTGGTTAAAACTGGCACCTGCGGCAAGGAATTCCTGTGGCCCCGCTTCCAGTTCCGGGTGCTGGCGTAAGTTTCCCTGGGCAACTTCATCGGCAGCGTTTTTCAGCTTACGCGCCGGTTTTGCCAGACTCCAGGCCAACCACAACAGCAGCGGCGTACTGACCAGCATGGTGACAATCAGCAGTAATAGCGGGCGGTCAAACAGTAAGTTAATGAAATCGGATTGAGAACTGCTGGCCGGACGAATCAGATAAAGTTGGTAATTATCTTCGCCATCACGCACGGAGAACGGACCGACCAGTTCCACGCGGCCATACTTTTTCTTCTGCGGATGATCGGCGTTATCGGCCTGACCAATAAAGTTACGAATGATCTGCATTTCGCTGCGTTCAGCGCCGATCACGCGGCCTTCGGTGGTCACCAATAACAAACGCTGTCCTGGCGGTGCCCACTTATCAATCGCCCGGAACAGACGCCGCCACCACATTAAATCGTTGGGCGGATCGTTCGCCAGTTCCGCTTCAACATGCTGCTCAATCATCAGCCCCTGACGCTGTTCGCTATCCAGAAGCTCGGTCATCTGGCGTGAATCGAGCTTGGGTAACATCAAAACCAACATCAACACCAGCGCCAGCGTCAGCCAGAAGATGGCGAAGATGCGCGCGGTTAAGCTGCCTATCATGAAGCAGAAACCATCAGATAGCCGCGACCACGCAAGGTTTTAAACCACGGGTGACCATCTTTACGATCCGGCAGTTTACGACGCAGGTTGGAAATGTGCATATCGATAGCGCGGTCGAAAGGCGTCAGGCGTTTGCCCAGCACTTCCTGGCTTAAATGTTCACGGGAAACCACCTGACCCAGATGCTGTGCCAGCAAATAGAGCAGGGTAAACTCAGTGCCGGTTAACTCCAGCGTTTGCCCGTCGAAGCTGGCTTCCTGACGGCCTGGATTCAGCACTAAGGCATCAACTTCCAGTGTCGGTGAACCGTTGTCGTTGTTTTGCTGTTGCTCGCTCCAGTGCGAACGGCGCAGGATCGCGCGAATACGTGCCACCAGCTCACGATCATTAAACGGTTTCGGGAGATAGTCATCTGCGCCCAGCTCAAGGCCGAGAACGCGATCAAGTTCACTGCCGCGCGCCGTCAACATAATGACAGGCGTCTGGTGTGTCTGGCGAAGTGCTTTTAATGTGTCGATACCATTTTTCTTCGGCATCATTACGTCAAGCAAAAGTAAATCAATGCTGTCGTCCAGAAGATCAAGCGCCTGTTCCCCATCGTGGGCAACAATCACGTTGAAGCCTTCCATCTCGAGCAGCTCCTTTAATAGGGAAGTCAGCTCTCGGTCATCATCAACTAACAGGATTTTATTCATTGTTTAAATACCTCCGAGGCAGAAATTACGTCATCAGACGTCGCTAATCCATGACTTTACGTTGTTTTACACCCCCTGACGCATGTTTGCAGCCTGAATCGTAAACTCTCTATCGTTGAATCGCGACAGAAAGATTTTGGGAGCAAATGATGCGCATAGTTACCGCTGCCGTCATGGCCTCAACGCTGGCAGTCAGTTCATTAAGCCACGCTGCTGAAGTCGGTTCAGGCGATAACTGGCATCCGGGTGAAGAACTTACGCAGCGCAGTACGCAGAGCCATATGTTCGACGGCATAAGTTTAACCGAACATCAGCGTCAGCAGATGCGAGATCTTATGCAACAGGCCCGGCACGAACAGCCTCCTGTTAATGTTAGCGAACTGGAGACAATGCATCGCCTTGTCACCGCAGAAAATTTTGATGAAAACGCTGTGCGCGCACAGGCAGAAAAAATGGCGAATGAGCAAATTGCTCGTCAGGTTGAGATGGCAAAAGTCCGCAACCAAATGTATCGCCTGTTAACGCCGGAGCAGCAAGCGGTTTTAAACGAGAAACATCAACAACGAATGGAGCAGTTGCGTGACGTGACGCAATGGCAAAAAAGTTCATCGTTGAAGCTATTGAGTAGTAGCAACTCACGTTCCCAGTAGTAAACCCTGTTTTCCTTGCCATAGACACCATCCCTGTCTTCCCCCACATGATGTGGGGGTTTTTTTATCCTCAATTTGCCTGCTGCTTAATGCATTGCAGATGATTTGCTTCCGTTATACTAGCGTCAGTTGATAGCGGGAGTATTTATGAATCAATCTTATGGACGGCTGGTCAGTCGGGCGGCGATTGCTGCGACGGCGATGGCTTCGTTGCTATTGCTGATTAAAATTTTTGCATGGTGGTATACCGGGTCGGTGAGTATTCTCGCCGCGCTGGTGGATTCGCTGGTGGATATCGGCGCGTCGTTGACGAATTTACTGGTGGTGCGATATTCCCTGCAACCTGCCGACGATAATCACTCGTTTGGTCACGGTAAAGCAGAGTCCCTCGCGGCGCTGGCGCAAAGTATGTTTATCTCCGGTTCGGCACTATTCCTGTTTTTGACGGGTATTCAACATCTGATATCTCCAACACCGATGACAGATCCAGGCGTCGGGGTTATCGTGACAATTGTGGCGCTAATTTGTACGATTATCCTTGTCTCGTTTCAGCGTTGGGTGGTGCGCCGGACGCAAAGCCAGGCGGTGCGGGCTGATATGCTACATTACCAGTCTGATGTTATGATGAACGGCGCAATTCTGCTGGCGCTGGGGTTGTCCTGGTACGGCTGGCATCGCGCCGATGCTCTGTTTGCATTGGGAATCGGCATCTATATTTTATATAGCGCGTTACGCATGGGATATGAGGCGGTACAGTCATTACTGGATCGCGCATTGCCTGATGAGGAACGGCAAGAAATTATTGATATCGTGACTTCCTGGCCGGGTGTTAGCGGCGCTCACGATCTTCGCACGCGGCAGTCAGGGCCGACCCGCTTTATTCAGATTCATTTGGAAATGGAAGACTCTCTGCCTTTGGTTCAGGCACATATGGTGGCGGATCAGGTAGAGCAGGCTATTTTACGGCGTTTTCCGGGATCGGATGTAATTATCCATCAGGACCCCTGTTCCGTCGTACCCAGGGAGGGTAAACGGTCTATGCTTTCATAATCAGTATAAAAGAGAGCCAGACCCGCATTTTGTGTATAAAATACCGCCATTTGGCCTGACCTGAATCAATTCAGCAGGAAGTGATTGTTATACTATTTGCACATTCGTTGGATCACTTCGATGTGCAAGAAGACTTCCGGCAACAGATTTTATTTTGCATTCCAAAGTTCAGAGGTAGTCATGATTAAGAAAATCGGTGTGTTGACAAGCGGCGGTGATGCGCCAGGCATGAACGCCGCAATTCGCGGGGTTGTTCGTTCTGCGCTGACAGAAGGTCTGGAAGTAATGGGCATTTATGACGGCTATCTGGGTCTGTATGAAGACCGTATGGTACAGCTAGACCGTTACAGCGTTTCTGACATGATCAACCGTGGCGGTACGTTCCTCGGTTCTGCGCGCTTCCCGGAATTCCGCGACGAGAACATCCGCGCCGTGGCTATCGAAAACCTGAAAAAACGTGGTATCGACGCGCTGGTGGTTATCGGCGGTGACGGTTCCTACATGGGTGCAATGCGTCTGACCGAAATGGGCTTCCCGTGCATCGGTCTGCCGGGCACTATCGACAACGACATCAAAGGCACTGACTACACTATCGGTTTCTTCACTGCGCTGAGCACCGTTGTAGAAGCGATCGACCGTCTGCGTGACACCTCTTCTTCTCACCAGCGTATTTCCGTGGTGGAAGTGATGGGCCGTTATTGTGGCGATCTGACGCTGGCTGCGGCCATTGCCGGTGGCTGTGAATTCGTTGTGGTTCCGGAAGTTGAATTCAGCCGTGAAGACCTGGTAAATGAAATCAAAGCGGGTATCGCGAAAGGTAAAAAACACGCGATCGTGGCGATTACCGAACATATGTGTGATGTTGACGAACTGGCGCATTTCATCGAGAAAGAAACCGGTCGTGAAACCCGCGCAACTGTGCTGGGCCACATCCAGCGCGGTGGTTCTCCGGTGCCTTACGACCGTATTCTGGCTTCCCGTATGGGCGCTTACGCTATCGATCTGCTGCTGGCAGGTTACGGCGGTCGTTGCGTAGGTATCCAGAACGAACAGTTGGTTCACCACGACATCATCGACGCTATCGAAAACATGAAGCGTCCGTTCAAAGGCGACTGGCTGGACTGCGCGAAAAAACTGTATTAATGATTTCGGAAAAAGGCAGATTCATTTAGCCTGAAACCGATGACAGAAGCAAAAATGCCTGATGCGCTTCGCTTATCAGGCCTACATTAATTCTGCAATTTATTGAATTTGCAAACTTTTGTAGGCCGGATAAGGCGTTCGCGCCGCATCCGGCATGGACAAAGCGCACTTTGTCAGCAATATGAGGCGGATTTCTTCCGCCTTTTTAATCCCTCAACATATACCCGCAAATTATAGCCAATCTTTTTTTATTCTTTAATGTTTGGTTAACCTTCTGGCACGCTTTGCTCATCACAACACAACATAAGAGAGTCGGGCGATGAACAAGTGGGGCGTAGGGTTAACATTTTTGCTGGCGGCAACCAGCGTTATGGCAAAGGATATTCAGCTTCTTAACGTTTCATATGATCCAACGCGCGAATTGTACGAACAGTACAACAAGGCATTCAGCGCCCACTGGAAACAGCAAACTGGCGATAACGTGGTGATTCGTCAGTCACACGGTGGTTCAGGTAAACAAGCGACGTCGGTAATCAACGGTATTGAAGCTGATGTTGTCACGCTGGCTCTGGCCTATGACGTGGACGCGATTGCGGAACGCGGGCGGATTGATAAAGAGTGGATCAAACGTCTGCCGGATAACTCCGCACCGTACACTTCCACCATTGTTTTCCTGGTGCGTAAGGGCAATCCGAAGCAGATCCATGACTGGAACGATCTGATTAAACCGGGTGTTTCGGTGATCACGCCTAATCCGAAAAGCTCTGGTGGCGCACGCTGGAACTACCTGGCTGCCTGGGGCTACGCGCTGCATCACAACAACAACGATCAGGCAAAAGCACAGGATTTTGTTCGGGCACTGTATAAAAACGTCGAAGTTCTGGATTCTGGCGCGCGCGGCTCCACTAACACTTTTGTCGAGCGCGGAATTGGCGATGTACTGATTGCCTGGGAAAACGAAGCTCTGTTGGCAGCGAATGAACTGGGGAAAGATAAATTCGAAATCGTCACGCCGAGTGAGTCTATCCTCGCGGAACCAACCGTGTCGGTGGTCGATAAAGTGGTCGAGAAAAAAGGTACTAAAGAGGTGGCGGAAGCTACCTGAAATATCTCTACTCGCCAGAAGGTCAGGAAATTGCCGCGAAAAACTACTACCGTCCGCGCGACGCTGAGGTGGCGAAAAAGTACGAAAATGCGTTTCCAAAGCTGAAGTTATTCACCATTGATGAAGAGTTCGGCGGCTGGACGAAAGCGCAAAAAGAGCATTTTGCTAACGGCGGTACGTTCGATCAGATCAGCAAACGCTGATTTCCCCAGGATAATTATCAAACCCGGTGGTTTCTCGCGACCGGGTTTTTTATTTGTCACGATTTTGCGTTACCCTTGCATCTCTTTGAGGTACAGGGAAAAAAAGATGAAAAAAGCGGGTCTTCTTTTTTTGGTGATGATAGTTATCGCCGTTGTGGCTGCCGGTATTGGTTACTGGAAATTAACCGGTGAAGAGTCGGATACATTACGTAAGATTGTCCTTGAGGAATGTTTGCCCAATCAGCAGCAAAATCAAAATCCTTCGCCATGTGCGGAAGTCAAACCCAATGCCGGATACGTGGTTTTAAAAGATCTTAATGGTCCACTGCAATATCTGTTGATGCCAACGTATCGTATTAACGGTACTGAAAGTCCTTTGTTGACCGATCCTTCAACGCCGAACTTCTTTTGGTTGGCCTGGCAGGCGCGTGATTTTATGAGCAAAAATACGGCCAGCCGGTTCCCGATCGCGCGGTTTCTTTGGCGATCAACTCCCGCACCGGGCGTACGCAAAACCATTTTCATATTCATATCTCTTGTATTCGTCCTGATGTGCGCGAACAACTGGATAACAATCTGGCGAACATCAGCAGCCGCTGGTTGCCACTGCCAGGTGGTTTGCGCGGGCATGAATACTGGCGCGTCGGGTAACGGAAAGCGAACTGGTACAACGCAGCCATTTATGATGCTGGCAGAAGAAGTACCTGAGGCGCGGGAACATATGGGAAGCTACGGGCTGGCGATGGTACGGCAGAGTGATAACTCATTTGTATTGCTGGCGACACAACGAAATCTACTGACGCTTAACCGTGCTTCAGCCGAGGAAATTCAGGATCATCAGTGTGAGATTTTGCGTTAAGGCGAAGAGTTAAGGAAAGTAAGTGCCGGATATGAAATCCGGCACCTGTCAGACTTAAGCCTGTTTAGCCGCTTCTGCAGCTTTAACGATCACTGCGAAAGCGTCAGCTTTCAGAGAAGCACCGCCAACCAGCGCGCCGTCGATATCTGGCTGAGCAAACAGTTCTGCAGCGTTAGACGCGTTTACAGAGCCGCCGTACTGAATGATCACTTGTTCAGCGATGTTAGCGTCAACTTTAGCGATGTGGTCACGGATGAATTTGTGAACAGCCTGTGCCTGAGCCGGAGTTGCAGATTTGCCAGTACCGATTGCCCATACAGGTTCGTAAGCGATAACCGCACCTTCGAATGCCGCAGCACCCTGAGTTTTCAGTACCGCGTCGATCTGACGTGCGCAAACTTCTTCAGTTTTTCCCGCTTCGTTTTCAGCTTCGGTTTCACCGATGCACAGAACCGGAGTCAGACCCTGCTCTTTCAGCACCGCGAATTTTTTCGCGATCAGTTCGTCAGACTCTTTGTGGTAAGTACGACGTTCAGAGTGGCCGATGATGATGTACTGTGCGCCGATGTCTTTCAGCATAGCGGCAGAAGTTTCACCGGTGAATGCGCCGGACAGGTTCAGGTCCACGTTTTGCGCACCCAGCATGATGTGGCTGCCTTCAGCTTCGCGCTTCGCCATATCGATGTACATTTCCGGTGGTGCGATTGCAACCGCACAGCCAGCAACACCTGCCAGCTCTTTACGCAGGTTAGAAACCAGCTCGTGAACCATGTGGCGGCTGCCGTTCAGTTTCCAGTTACCCATCACTAAAGGATGTCGCATTTTAATTCTCCACGCTTATAAGCGAATAAAGGAAGATGGCCGCCCCGCAGGGCAGCAGGTCTGTGAAACAGTATAGAGATTCATCGGCACAAAGGCTTTGCTTTTTGTCATTTATTCAAACCTTCAAGCGATTCAGATAGCGCCAGCTTAATCGGTTCAACAGCGAAGGTCAGCCCCTTTTCGCCGTTGTCCGCGACAACATAACGCAGTGCACCTTCTGTCTCGGTGTAATAACGTTTGTTTTTCCCCGCCGTTAGTAGCGACTGCAGTTTTTTCTGGCTTTGTGTTTTGGTCATTAATGGGGTGAGTGTGCGGATCACTGCTGCCATGTATTCCTGAGCTTTCGCTTTCGCTGCTTTTTGCTCTGGCCCCTGGATGGGTAGCCAGGTCATTTGAATGCTTTTGATTTTTAAGGTACCGCGCTCCAGCGCTGTAGAAGCATACAAGTTCTCATTAATTTTACTTGCAGCACGAGTGAGATTGGCTTTGTCGGGACTGCTGTCGATGGCACGAAATTCGTTCAGTGGCAGGCTGGGATTCTGGCTGTTAAAGTCTTCTCGAAACTGGCTGATGGAGAGATCGAAGTAGGGGCTCCAGCCAGCAGATAAGGCGCGGTCGTTGCCGTATCTGGTGTTTGTGCATGCGCCGCTGTTGTAACGGTTAATGCAGAACATAAGAGAAAAAACAGCGTACACCCTGGCTTCATTGACAGTACTTTTGTTATGACTGGCTCCGATTAAAACGATATCTGTCGCCCTTGTCAAAAGGGTAGAATCCTGGAAAAGACAACCATCAAGGAACTTACATGACCATACAGCAATGGTTATTCTCATTTAAAGGGCGTATTGGACGCGTGATTTCTGGATTTGGATAGGCCTGTGGTTCGCAGGCATGCTGGTGCTTTTCTCACTGGCGGGTAAAAATTTACTCGATATTCAGACCGCGGCGTTTTGCCTTGTGTGCTTGCTCTGGCCAACAGCGGCAGTAACCGTTAAGCGCTTGCATGATCGCGGGCGTTCCGGCGCATGGGCATTTCTGATGATTGTGGCGTGGATGCTGCTGGCGGGTAACTGGGCGATTTTACCGGGTGTCTGGCAATGGGCGGTGGGGCGTTTTGTCCCGACGTTGATTCTGGTGATGATGCTTATCGATCTTGGTGCGTTTGTTGGCACACAAGGCGAAAATAAATATGGTAAAGATACCCAGGATGTGAAGTATAAAGCCGACAATAAATCAAGTAATTAACCTTTAATATATCTCTTACTGCTATTTTTTTCCGGGATTGTTATTTCCACGATGAAAATGACAATGCCCGGAAAATCCTTCTGAACTCTTCACCTTAAGCAATATCAAAAAAAATGGTAATCCATAAGATCATACTTGTTTGTTCTTCCCTTAACGGCGCATTATTCTTAAGTCGTAATCGACAGAGAGGCGAATATACAGAGGTGCCCTATGAAAGATGTCGTAGATAAATGCAGTACTAAAGGATGTGCGATTGATATCGGTACGGTGATTGATAACGACAACTGTACCAGTAAGTTTTCGCGCTTTTTTGCCACCCGCGAAGAAGCAGAGTCTTTTATGACCAAACTGAAAGAGCTTGCCGCCGCTGCATCCTCTGCAGATGAAGGGGCCAGCGTGGCCTATAAGATTAAGGATCTGGAGGGGCAAGTTGAGCTTGATGCGGCCTTCACTTTCTCATGCCAGGCCGAGATGATTATTTTTGAGTTATCACTGCGTTCGTTAGCTTGATGGAGTTGCTTTAGAAGGAGTTAAACATGGCTTATAAACACATTGGCGTGGCAATTTCCGGGAATGAAGAAGATGCCTTACTGGTGAATAAAGCCTGGAGCTCGCCAGACATAATGACGCTCACCTGACGTTAATTCATATTGATGATGGCTTAAGCGAGTTGTATCCGGTATCTACTTCCCTGCAACAGAAGATATTCTTCAATTGTTGAAGAATAAGTCGGATAACAAGCTGTATAAACTGACGAAAAATATTCAATGGCCGAAGACAAAACTGCGTATTGAACGCGGAGAAATGCCGGAAACACTGCTGGAAATTATGCAAAAAGAGCAGTGCGACCTCCTTGTCTGTGGTCATCATCACTCATTTATCAACCGTTTGATGCCGGCATATCGCGGGATGATCAATAAGATGAGTGCGGATTTGCTCATCGTGCCGTTTATCGATAAGTAACCGCTTACCAGTAATGCTCCGCTGTCATATGGCCCGGTCGGCGACGTAAATGTTTCGTCATCTGCCGGGTCTCTTTCAGCAACTGTTGTGTATCGCGCACCATCTGTGGATTGCCGCACAGCATCACATGGCTGGTTTCTTTATTCATCGGCAGGCCAATCGTGCTTTCCAGTTCCCCACTTTCAATTAATGCCGGTATCCGTCCGGTGAGCGACCCCGCTGCCGTTTCCCGACTGACCACCGTCTGAATGCGCAGTTTTCCTTCGTAGCGTTTTTCCAGTTCCTGCATCAGTGGCAAATAGCTTAAGTCGGCGGCATAACGTGCGGCGTGCACCAGGACCAGATTTTTGAAGCGATCTAAATCTTTACCTAGTTGCAGAATCGATAAATAAGGGCCAATCGCTGTACCGGTTGCCAGCATCCATAGCGTTTCGCAGTGCGGCACTTCATCGAGCACAAAGAATCCTGCCGCTTCGCTAACCACCTGCACTTCATCGCCTGGTTTCAGTGCCGCCAGTCGTGGGCTTAATTTGCCATCGGGGACGGTGACCAGGTAAAACTCCAGATCGGGATTATCGGGCGAGTTTACATAGGAGTAGGCGCGCTGGACGCGTTCGCCGTCGATTTCAAGGCCAAGCTTGGTAAATTGCCCGGCGGTAAACGGAAGCACGGGGGCGTGAACGGTGAGACTAAACAGGGCGTCGGTCCAGTTCTGCACTTTAGTGACTTTGCCTGTTACCCAATCAGCCATGTTTTTCTCCTGTTTTGATTGACTTGCCTTATCTTCGTTCTCCGAACAAAAATTCCAGTCCCGAAGGACTGGAAGGCTCAATCGATCAAATCAATCAGAGGATGTGCACCTGCATTTCCGGGTCTTTGCGATCCAGATAGTGGATGGACTGAATGCGGCGAATGGTGCGTGACTTGCCGCGGATCAGCAGCGTTTCGGTAGTCGCGATATTGCCTTTGCGGCTAATGCCTTCCAGCAGATCGCCTTTGGTAATACCGGTGGCAGAGAAGATGACGTTATCGCTGCGCGCCATATCGCCCAGGCGCAATACTTTACCGGCTTCGATGCCCATCGCTTTGCAGCGTGCCAGCTCCTGCTCGCCAATGCGACGATTCTCTTCGTTGTCGCCTTTGACGTCATGACGCGCCAGCAGACGACCGTTCATGTCGCCATCTAATGCGCGGATCACCGCCGCAGAAACTACGCCTTCCGGCGCGCCACCAATACCGTACAGCACTTCAACTTCGCTGTCTGGCATACAGGTGAGAATTGAGGCCGCAACGTCGCCATCCGGAATAGCAAATACGCGTACGCCGAGTTGCTGCATTTCAGCGATAACGGCATCGTGGCGTGGTTTAGCCAGAATCGTTACCGTCAGTTCGCTCAACGGTTTGCCGAGCGCCGCCGCTACATTGCGCAGGTTATCCGCCAGCGGCAGGTTCAGATCAATGGTGCCTTTGGCTCCCGGCCCGACAATCAGCTTCTCCATATACATATCCGGCGCATTGAGGAAGCAGCCTTTATCGCCTACTGCCAGCACCGCCAGCGCGTTAGCCTGGCCCATCGCCGTCATGCGCGTGCCTTCAATCGGATCAACAGCAATATCTACCGCGTCGCCGCGACCAGTACCGACTTTTTCACCAATGTAGAGCATCGGTGCTTCGTCGATTTCACCTTCACCAATGACGATGGTGCCGTCAATGTTGACCTGGTTGAGCATAATACGCATGGCGTTTACCGCCGCGCCGTCCGCGGTGTTTTTATCGCCGCGTCCTAACCATTTGTAGCCAGCCAGCGCCGCTGATTCGGTGACGCGGGAAAATTCGATGGCAAGTTCTCGTCTCATAGCAAACTCTAAGCAGTAAGGAATGGCGCGAAGTGTAGCACAGGGGAAGGGAGGGATTATTGATGTGTGCGGGGTTGCCCCCGCACGTTTCGGGACTACCGGATGCGGCATAAACGCTTCATTCGGCATTTACATTATTCGTCGTGTTCTTCCCACGCCATCGCGCGTTTAACCGCTTTTTTCCAGCCTGCGTAACGGTAATTACGCTCAGTGGTTTCGATGCCTGGACGGAACTCGCGCTCAATCACCGCTTTCTCTTGCAGCTCGTCGAGGTTCTGCCAGAAGCCAACCGCCAGGCCTGCGAGATAGGCCGCACCCAATGCGGTGACTTCGCGCACTTCCGGGCGCTCAACGCGGGTGCGAGAATATCGGACTGGAACTGCATCAGGAAATTGTTTGCTACTGCGCCACCATCCACGCGCAGGGCGTGCAGACGGATACCAGAGTCGGCCTGCATCGCTTCCAGCACGTCACGCGTCTGATAAGCAATAGACTCCAGCGTCGCGCGTATAATGTGGTTAGCGTTCACCCCACGAGTCAGACCGAAAATCGCCCCGCGCGCATACGGGTCCCAGTACGGCGCACCCAGCCCGGTAAATGCCGGAACCACATACACACCATTGGTGTTTTGCACTTTGGTGGCGAAATATTCGGAATCGTAGGCGTCGTTAATCAACTTCATCTCATCGCGCAGCCACTGAATGGATGCGCCTGCCATAAACACCGCACCTTCCAACGCATAGTTCACTTCGCCAGTCGGGCCGCAGGCGATGGTGGTCAGCAGGCCGTTTTCTGATTTCACCGCTTTCTCGCCAGTGTTCATCAGCATAAAGCAGCCAGTGCCATAGGTGTTCTTCGCCATCCCTTCTTTCACGCACAACTGACCAAACAGCGCGGCCTGCTGGTCACCGGCGATCCCGGAGATTGGAATACGCGTGCCGCCTTTGCCGCCAATGTTAGTCTGACCGTATACTTCGGAAGAACGACGCACTTCTGGCAGCATCTCGCGCGGAATATCCAGCACTTCCAGCATTTTGTCGTCCCAGTCCAGGGTATGGATGTTGAACAACATGGTACGAGAGGCGTTGGTGTAATCGGTCACATGGACACGGCCCTGAGTCATTTTCCAGATAAGCCACGTATCAACCGTACCAAACAGCAATTCACCACGACGTGCACGCTCGCGAGAGCCTTCCACATGGTCGAGGATCCACTTCACTTTGGTGCCAGAAAAGTACGGGTCAATCACCAGACCGGTATTGCTGCGGATATAATCTTCTAAACCGTCACGTTTTAAATGCTCGCAGATTTCTGCGGTACGACGGCACTGCCAGACAATGGCGTTATAGATAGCTTGCCGGTTTCTTTTTCCCAGACAATAGTGGTTTCACGCTGGTTCGTAATACCGATAGCTGCAATTTGATCGGAACTGATATCGCTTCGCCAGCACTTCTACCAGCGTGGAGCTTTGGGTGGCCCAGATTTCCATTGGGTCGTGTTCTACCACCTGGTTTTGGGTAGATTTGCTCAAATTCGCGCTGCGACACGCTAATGATATTGGCATCGTGATCCATTACGACCGCGCGGGAGCTGGTGGTGCCCTGGTCGAGCGCAACGATATATTTTTTTTCAGTCATGTTTAATTGTCCCGTAGTCATATTACAGCGAAGCTTTTTGTTCTGAAGGAGTTGTGGTTTCCTTTTCTTCCACAACACAGATATCGCAAGGCAAATGGCGACCAATCAGTTTGCGGTAGGCAAATGCACCTACAATCGCGCCAACGATAGGGCCGAAAAGCGGCACCAGGAAGTAAGGAATGTCTCTGCCGCCGGTAAAGGCGACATTGCCCCAGCCCGCCAGCCAGGCAAAGACTTTCGGACCGAAGTCACGCGCTGGTTCATGGCAAAACCTGTCAATGGCCCATAGATGCGCCAATGACCGCAATCAGTAGACCAATCAGCAAGGGAGCCAAAGGGCCGCGTGGTACACCGTTGCCATCGTCCGTTAACGCCAGGATCAGCCCCATCAGAATAGCGGTAATCACCATCTCAACTGCGAAAGCCTGCACAAAATTGATATGAGGATTAGGGTAAGTAGAGAAAGTGCCAGCCAGATCAACACTTTCAACGCTGCCGCGAACAATGTGATGAGTCTGCTCGAAGTCGAAAAATAAATTGTAGTAAAGCCCGTAAACTAAAGCCGCAGCACAGAAAGCGCCGGCAACTTGTGAAACGATAAAAGGAATAACTTTGCGCTTGTCGAAACAGGCAAACAGCCACAATGCAATGGTAACAGCGGGATTAAGATGCGCGCCGGAAACCCCTGCGGTCAGGTAGATGGCCATTGCCACCCCCAGTCCCCAAATGACACTGATTTCCCACTGACCAAAAGACGCACCAGCGACTTTTAGTGCTGCAACGCAACCCACACCGAAGAAAATCAACAACCCGGTACCGAGGAATTCAGCAATGCACTGGCCTTTCAAGGTTGATGTTTGACTCATAATCGGATCCTGAAGAGTTAATGTTTGTTGTATGCGTGAAAGTCACGGACCTCCACGATGCTTGTAGGTATGCTGTAAACTTATCGTTAACGAGCAAAAACGAGAAATATCGAACTTAAAATGTGTGTGCTTCGTCATAAAATGAGCGTTATCGCGCCATTTATTCCATCTGATTGTACATGATGCATGTTTGTTAGATCATTCGCGCAACAAATTTATTAACATTTTCGATTGATGTGGATTATGTCACCAGGAGAAGGATGAAAAGTGTGGCAAACCGTAATCTGCAAGGCGTGCCGCTGGACAGCGATGGCGCGGCTTCATACAATCGGAGCTAACTAAAGTGCGCTCGTATTTATTAAGGCGTCACCGGTAATCGGGACGAGGATTTTTATCCATCAACGCCTTGCAATTCAGGAGAGGTATGACAATGTCATTAGAAGTGTTTGAGAAACTGGAAGCAAAAGTACAGCAGGCGATTGATACCATCACTCTGTTGCAGATGGAAATCGAAGAGCTGAAAGAAAAAAACAACTCACTGTCGCAGGAAGTTCAAAATGCCCAGCATCAGCGCGAAGAGCTGGAGCGTGAGAACAACCATCTGAAAGAACAGCAGAACGGCTGGCAGGAACGTCTGCAGGCCCTGCTGGGTCGCATGGAAGAGGTCTGATTACGCTTCATCTTCCGCGTAATTTCTTTACTGTGTAGGCCAACAGGTAACGCAGAAAAAAGGCACCTTGCGGTGCCTTTCTTATCATTCAATATCCAGCGGATCTTCTGAAAGAATAATCCCGGTATTGTCGGCATAAAGATGGTCGCCGGAGAAGAAGGTGACACCGCCAAAATTGACGCGGACATCGCTTTCGCCAATGCCTTCGCCAGCGGCACCAACCGGAATTGCCGCCATCGCCTGGATGCCGATATCCAACTCTTCCAGGTCATCTACCTGACGCACCGCGCCGTAAATGACCAGACCTTCCCATTCATTTTGTACTGCCAGACGCGCCAGTTCAGCATCGACCAGTGCGCGACGAACAGAACCACCGCCATCGACGACAAGAACACGACCACGGCCATTCTGTTCGAGCAGATCGTACAGCAACCCGTTGTCCTCGAAACATTTTACCGTGATTATTTGTCCGCCAAACGACGCCCGTCCGCCAAAGTTGGAGAACAGCGGTTCCACGACGTTAACATCTTCTTGATAGATGTCACAAAGCTCGGAAGTATCGTATTTCATAGGCTTAACATTCAGTTGCTGCGAGAATTTTCAGTATATCGCGCTATGTGGGCTGTTGGCAAAATCATCAATTGTTAATTGATATTTGTCAGTTATGCTGCCCACTGGCTTAGGAATATCCCTAAAACAAACAGCAGGTTAGTCAGTAACGCTCCCTTGACAGTACGTTCCAGCATTGGTCGCATCGCCACCGGGTCCATTTCCCGCATCACATAACGGGCTTGCTTCACCAGTAATGGTGCCGCCAGCAGGAACAGCCAGCCCCACAGGCTATGCAGCGAAAAGAGATTAAACAGCGCCAGACACACCAGCGAGCCCATCAGCAGGCAGGCATGATAACGACGCGCGTTCACTTCACCTAAGCGCACCACCAGCGTGTTTTTGCCATTTTCGCGGTCGCTATTGATATCACGCAGGTTATTAATATTCAGTACTGCCGTTGCCAGCAGGCCGCATGCGGTTGCTGGAAGGATCAGTGCCGGAATCAATGTATGAGCCTGTAAATACCAGCTCCCCATGACACTCAACCAGCCAAAGAAAACCAGTACGGAAATATCACCCAGACCGATATAACCATAAGGACGATTGCCCACGGTGTAGGTGATAGCGGCAATGATCGACAACCCGCCAAGAATCAGGAAACCGACAAAATCGGCCAGCGTATGGCATGCCACTGCAACCAGTGCCAGCCGGAGAGACAGATGAGCACGACGGTAATAATGAGCGCCCGTTTCATCTCTTGCTGGGTAATGACCCCTTTTTGCATGCCGCGTAGCGGCCCAATGCGGTCAGGTTTATCGCTGCCTTTTACCGCATCGCCGTAATCATTGGCGAGGTTAGAAAGGATCTGTAATAGCCCGGCGGTAATCAATGCCAGCAGGGCGACCAGTGGATCGAAGTGACCTTGCCACCATGCCAGCGCCGTCCCGACGATAATTGCAGCAAAGGCGAGGGGGAGGGTTTTAGGTCGTAAACTTCCAGCCACGCCTGAGTTCGGCTAATTTGTTGTTCAGTCATAATACGCGCC
>ENA-OQIG01000140-OQIG01000140.1-human-gut-metagenome-genome-assembly--contig:-NODE-140-length-40238-cov-3.852434_pt1 | contig 40238 bp, 36 predicted proteins | sample MGYA00242576_ERZ504741 | MGnify/ENA primary metagenome ERZ504741 (study PRJEB26092, sample SAMD00036436) | human gut metagenome | host: Homo sapiens | study: EMG produced TPA metagenomics assembly of... | reverse complement strand
TTAAATTAATGTACATGAAACAGAGTATGAAGTCGAAAGGCTTTGAACGCCGCCTCTTATTAATAATGTGGGGCTTGTTCCTATCTCTTAGTGCATTCGCACAACAGATTTCAATAAAAGGACATGTAGTAGATGCCACAGGTGAACCGGTGATCGGTGCCAGTGTGGTGGAAGGACGTACAACGAATGGTACGATAACCGATGTAGACGGTAATTTCTCATTAAGCGTTCCGGCTAACAGCACGCTGACTATCTCTTTTGTCGGCTATAAAACGCAGACTGTTCCGGTGAACGGGAAAAACTCGTTGAAAGTAACCTTGCAGGAAGATACGGAAGTATTGGACGAAGTTGTTGTAGTAGGTTACGGAACGATGAAAAAGAGCGATTTGACTGGTGCCGTATCTTCTGTCGGAGTGAAGGACATCAAAGACTCTCCGGTAGCTAATATCGGTCAGGCAATGCAGGGAAAAGTATCCGGCGTGCAGATAATCGATGCCGGTAAGCCGGGTGATAATGTCACCATTAAAATCCGTGGTTTGGGTACGATCAATAACAGTAACCCGCTGATTGTCATTGACGGAATTCCTACCGACTTGGGATTGTCTTCCTTGAATATGGCTGATGTGGAACGGGTAGACGTATTGAAAGATGCTTCGGCAACAGCTATCTATGGTTCCCGTGGTGCCAACGGTGTGGTGATGATTACCAGCAAACGTGGTGCCGAAGGTGCCGGAAAAGTAACGGTAAACGCAAACTGGGCTATTCAGAACGCTACTAAAGTGCCCGATATGCTGAATGCTGCGCAATATGCCGCTTTGAGCAATGATATGCTGTCTAATAATGATGATAATACAAACCCTTATTGGGCAGACCCTTCTTTATTGGGAACAGGAACGAACTGGCTGGATGAGATGTTACGTACGGGAGTGAAACAAAGCTATTCGGTTAGCTATTCCGGTGGTACGGAAAAGGCACATTACTATGTATCCGGCGGTTTCCTCGATCAGTCCGGTATCGTGGAAAGCGTTAATTACCGTCGTTTCAACTTTCAGGCAAATAGTGATGCTCAGGTCAATAAATGGTTGAAGTTCACTACTAATCTGACATTCAGTACGGACGTGAAAGAAGGAGGAACTTACAGCATCGGAGATGCGATGAAAGCACTTCCCACCCAACCGGTGAAGAATGAAGACGGTAGCTGGAGCGGTCCCGGACAGGAAGCGCAATGGTATGGAAGTGTCCGCAATCCGATCGGTACGTTGTATATGATGACGAACGAGACGAAAGGATATAACTTCTGGCAAATATCACCGGAGAGATTGCCTTTACCAAATGGTTGAAGTTGAAAAGCACCTTCGGTTATGACGCCAAATTCTGGTTTGTCGACAACTTTACTCCGGCTTACGACTGGAAACCGAATCCGGTAGAAGAATCTTCCCGCTATAAGAGTGACAACAAATCATTTACCTACCTATGGGATAATTATTTTGTATTCGACCATACTTTCGCCCAAAAACATCGTGTAGGTGTGATGGCAGGTTCTTCCGCCCAATGGAACAACTATGATTACCTGAATGCTCAAAAGAATATCTTCATGTTTGATAATATCCATGAAATGGACAACGGCGAGAAGATGTACAGTATTGGTGGCAGCCAGAGCGACTGGCACTGCTTTCTCTGATGGCACGTCTCAACTATTCTTACGAAGATAAATACCTGCTTACAGCCACTGTGCGCCGTGACGGTTCTTCCCGCTTTGGTAAGAACAACCGTTGGGGAACATTCCCTTCCGTTTCTCTGGCATGGCGTATTTCGCAGGAAGAATGGTTCCCGAAAGACAACTCTCCGGTGAATGACCTCAAACTGCGTATCGGATACGGTGTGACCGGTAATCAGGAAATCGGTAACTACGGCTTTGTTGCTTCCTATAATACAGGAGTCTATCCTTTCGGCAACAACAACTCCACCGCTTTGGTATCTACCACCCTTTCCAATCCGAATATTCATTGGGAAGAGGTACGCCAAACCAACTTCGGTGTGGATATGAGCCTGTTCAATTCACGTGTCAACCTTTCGCTGGATGCCTACATCAAGAAGACGGCAGACATGTTGGTGAAAGCTTCCATCCCTATCACCTCCGGTTTTGAAGATACTACTGAAACCTTTACCAATGCCGGCAAGATGCGCAACAAAGGGGTGGAAATGACCCTGCGCACCATCAACCTGAAAGGTCTTTTCTCTTGGGAATCTGCTTTAACGGCTACCTATAACAAGAATGAAATTCTGGACTTGAACAGCGAAACCCCGATGTTTATCAATCAGATGGGTAACTCATACGTGACTATGCTTAGAGCCGGTTATCCGATCAATGTATTCTACGGATACGTGACCGACGGACTTTTCCAAAACTGGGAGGAAGTAAACCGCCATGCCACCCAACCGGGAGCCGCTCCGGGGGATATCCGTTTCCGGGATTTGAATAACGATGGAGTCATCAACGATGAAGACCGTACCGTTATCGGTAACCCGAATCCGAACTGGTTCTTCTCTTTAAGCAATAATTTCTCTTATAAGGGATGGGAACTCTCCGTTTTCCTGCAAGGCGTATCGGGAAACAAGATTTATAACGCCAACAATGTTGACAACGAAGGAATGGCAGCCGCTTACAACCAAACCACAGCCGTATTGAACCGCTGGACGGGTGAAGGAACCAGCAACTCTATGCCCCGCGCCATTTGGGGAGACCCGAACCAGAACTGCCGTGTATCCGACAGGTTTGTGGAAAACGGTTCCTATCTCCGTCTGAAGAATATCACGCTCTCGTATACACTGCCTAAAAAGTGGATGCAAAAGATTCAACTGGAAAATGCCCGCATCTCTTTCTCTTGCGAGAATGTGGCAACTATCACCGGATATTCCGGCTTCGACCCGGAAGTGGATATTAATGGCATCGACAGCAGCCGTTACCCGATTTCACGTACCTTCAGTATGGGCTTGAACTTTAACTTTTAAATCAGGAGAAAGAATATGAAAAAGATAATAACTTTGGTATTTATGTCTGCCGTGCTGGCATTGACATCGTGCAACGATTTCTTGGATAAATATCCCAAATATGGCGTCGATCCCGAATCGGAAGTGACGAACGAGATTGCTGTGGCATTGACTACTGCCTGCTACAAGACTCTTCAGTCATCTAATATGTATAACCAGCGTATTTGGAGCCTCGACATCATCGCAGGCAACAGTGAAGTAGGAGCCGGAGGAGGTACTGACGGTTTGGAGACTGTTCAGGCTTCCAACTTCATAGCCCAGAGCGACAACGGCTTTGCTTTGTATGTATGGCGTTCTCCGTGGGTTGGGATCGGACGTTGCAACATCGTGCTTTCCAATCTGCCTTCAGCATCTATCTCCGATGAGATAAAGACCCGTTGCATGGGTGAGGCTTATTTCCTGCGTGCACATTATTATTATATTCTGGTTCGTTTGTACGGAGGGGTGCCTTTACGCTTGGAGCCGTTTGAACCGGGAGAATCTGCGGATATTGCCCGTAATACGGTAGATGAGGTATATGCTCAAATCCTTTCCGACTGCAAGAATGCAGTGACTATGCTTCCTCCGAAAAGCAGTTATGGAGATGCCAACAGGGGACGTGCCTGCAAAGAGGCTGCAATGGCTATGCTAGCAGATATTTACCTGACACTGGCTCCTAATCATCGTGACTATTACAATGAAGTAGTGACCTTGTGCAATAACATTGCTGCAATGGGATATGATCTGACTCAATGCAATTATGCCGATAACTTTAATGCGACGATCAATAATGGTGCAGAATCTCTCTTCGAAGTGCAATACTCCGGTAGTACGGAATATGATTTTTGGGGCGGCGATAATCAAGCATCCTGCTGTCTACTTTCATGGGCCTCGTAATTCGGGTATGGTAGCCGGTGCTTATGGATGGAACTTGCCTACGGAAGAGTTTGTCAAGCAATACGAGGACGGTGATTTGCGGAAAGACATCACTGTGTTGTATCAGGGTTGTCCTGCTTTTGATGGTATGGAATACAAACGTTCCTGGTCGAATACGGGTTATAACGTACGTAAGTTCCTTGTGTCGAAAACTGTCTCTCCGGAGTATAATACCAACCCCAACAATTTTGTAGTATACCGTTATGCGGATGTCTTACTGAAGAAAGCGGAAGCCTTGAATGAACAGGGACATCCGGATCAGGCTGCCGAACCATTGAATATCGTTCGTAAGCGTGCCGGACTGACAGAGCTGCCGACCACTCTGACGCAGACCGAAATGAGAGAAAAGATTATTCATGAACGTCGGATAGAACTTGCTTTTGAGGGACATCGCTGGTTCGATATGATCCGGGTTAATAATGGAAATTATGCATTGACATTCCTGAAATCTATCGGTAAGAATAATGTGACCAAAGAACGTCTCCTGTTGCCTATTCCGCAGACGGAGATGGACTCCAATCACTTGATGACTCAAAATCCCGGTTATTAATCCGTTTTATAATCATTCATTTAGACAAATAATATGATGAAGAAATATATATATCAGTTGTTATGCTCTCTTTTCATCGGTGCAACGATGGTTGCCTGTGCCGAGGATTATATGGAGACAGATAAAGGACATGATACTCTCACCCTTTCGGTGAATCAGCAGGAGTTGGTGTTGAACGAAAAGAACCATAGCCAGGAGGCGCTGGCGCTTTCATGGACTACCGGAACGAATTATGGAAGCGGTAACCGTATCTCTTATACGCTGGAACTGGCGAAAGCTGGAACGGACTTTGCGAATCCTTATTCGGTAGATTTGGGTACGGGAACGTATCAATGGACTAAGAAAGTGGAAGAACTCAACCAATTCCTGAATACGCAGTTCGGTATCGGTTATGCCGTGAAAGCGGAGTTGGAAGCACGTATCACAGCCGTCGTTGCCGGAATGGAAGATCAGAAGCAGATTGCGACGGCTGCCTTTACGGTGACTACTTACCAGCGGTTACTACGACGCTTTACCTGATTGGTGATGCTACTCCGAACGGATGGAGCGCCGATAACGCAACGGCAATGGAACGTACGGATAACGGACAATTTACATGGACAGGAAAGCTGAATACCGGATCGTTTAAATTTATAACGACCTTAGGAGAATTCCTGCCGTCGTACAACCGTGATGCTACTGCCGAAGAAGGATTCAAACTGACCTACCGTACATCGGGTGACCAACCGGACGAACAGTTCACAATCAGTAAAGAAGCAACTTATATCGTAAAAGCAAACCTGCTCGACCTGACATTGACACTTACCGAAACGGAAGATATTGGCTGGAGATATGAGGAGTTTTTCATTGTCGGTTCGTTTACGGGTAACAATGGTTGGGGATTTGAAGCACTGTCTAAAGATGCTGTCCAAATGGATCTGTTCCATTATGGAGCCGTGATTCCCTGGAAGGCGGACGGAGAATTTAAATTCGCTTCTGTGACAGATTTCGGTCAGGCGGATGCTTTCTTCCATCCTACCATGGCTAATGCTCCGTACACTTCGACATCCGTAGTGCTTGGAGGTGACGATAATAAATGGCAGATGAAGGAAGCCGAATGTGGCAAGCCTTATAAAGTATGGTTCTATACAGGTAAAGGAAAAGAAAAGATGCTGATGCGTCCGTTCACTCCTTACGAAGGGCTGTATCTGGTGGGTGAGGCAACTCCGAACGGATGGGATTTAGGCAATGCTACTCCGATGACTAAGAGTGCCGACAGTCCTTATATCTTTACCTGGAGCGGCACGCTGAAGGCAGGTGAGATGAAGATATCCTGCGATAAGCAGTCAGACTGGAACGGGGATTGGTTTATGGCGGATAAGAGCAACAAGGCTCCGACGGGGGAAGTAGAGACGGCATTGTTCGTTGCTAAGTCGGATGCGGAGTTGAACAGTATGTATCCGGATACAGATTTGGGTAGTTTGGATTATAAATGGAATATTCAGGAAGCCGGTTCTTATCGGATTACGATTGACCAGTTGAAAGAGACGATTTCGATTGTGAAACAATAAAACAAGAATTCAAGATGAAGAAAATAATATATTTGGTGGCTGCTTTCCTGTGTATGGCTTGCAGTGACGATCATGGGTCGAACCAAGAGAATGGAGGAGCTTCGGGCAGTGTCACCGAAGTGACTCCGGTAACATCGGATTTAAGTGTGGACCTGTCTACGGATAAGGCTTTCTATAAACCGGGGGAGAAAGTGGTATTTACAGCAGAAGATGCGTTGCCTGCCGGAACTAAAGTTCGTTATCGTCTTTTAGGGGAGGTTGTCGGAGAAGAGTCGGTAAATGGTACCAGTTGGACATGGCAACCGCCTACTACTGATTTCAAAGGATATATGGCGGAACTGTACCGTCAGGAGAATGGTACAGATGTGATTCTCGGTACGATTGCGGTAGATGTATCCAGTGATCCGGCACGTTTTCCCCGTTATGGTTTTGTCGCTGATTTCAGTCGGGAGAAGACGGCTGAAAAGACGCAGGAAGAGATGGCGTATCTGAATCGTCATCACATCAATTGGGTACAGTTTCAGGACTGGCATAATAAACATCACTGGCCGTTGGGCGGTACACGTACGCAGTTGGACGAAGTATATATGGACATCGCTAACCGGGAGGTTTATACAAGTTCTGTGAAGAATTACATTGAAGCGCAGCATCGTTTCGGTATGAAGTCTATGTTTTACAATCTTTGTTTTGGGGCGTTGAAGGATGCCGCTGCGGACGGGGTGAAGGAGGAATGGTATTTGTTTAAGGATGCTTCTCACACTACTAAAGATAGTCATGATCTGCCGGGCGGATGGAAAAGTAATATTTATCTGGTAGATCCTTCTAATAAGGAATGGCAGAAATATTTGAACGAGAGGAATGATGATGTATATGCGAACTTTGCCTTCGACGGCTATCAGATAGACCAGTTGGGACGACGCAGCACGCTTTACAATTACAACGGTATTCCGGTCAATCTGCGTGAGGGATATGCTTCTTTTATTGAAGCGACGAAGCAGGCTCATCCGGACAAGAGTTTGGTGATGAATGCGGTCAGCCGTTACGGTGCCCGTCAGATAGGGGAGACAGGTAAAGTTGATTTCTTCTATAATGAGGTGTGGGCAGATGAGGCTGATTTTACCAATCTGAAAGCCATTCTTTATGAAAATGGAGTATATGGCAATTATCAGTTGAATACGGTTTTTGCAGCTTATATGAATTATAATAAAGCGGATAACCGGGGAGAATTTAATACGCCGGGTATCTTATTGACAGATGCTGTCATGTTTGCTTTGGGTGGTTCGCACCTTGAGTTGGGAGGCGATCACATGTTGTGCAAAGAGTACTTTCCGAATGAGAACCTGACAATGAGCGAAGAACTGAAAACAGCGATGGTTCGTTATTATGATTTCCTGACTTCTTATCAGAATCTGCTTCGTGACGGTGGTACGGAAAATAGTGTTTCCATGAATTGTACCAATGGCGAAATGAGATTGAATAGTTGGCCTCCTCAACAGGGATCGGTTACTACTTATGCCAAGCAGGTAGGTGGCAAGCAAGTGATACATCTTCTTAATTTCTCGCAAGCGAACAGTCTTAGTTGGAGAGATGTGGACGGTACGATGCCGGAACCGGCTTTGATTACAAAAGCGGCTTTGCAAATGAATCTGTCGGCAAAGGTGAATAAGCTGTGGGTAGCGTCGCCGGATGTACACGGAGGAGCTTTGCAGGAATTGGCCTTTACACAGGAGAACGGAGTTGTCTCTTTCACATTGCCTTCCCTGAAATATTGGACGATGATTGTGACTGAATAAAGCGGCTGCTACAGAATAACTAAAATGATAGGTATGATGATTAGATATAGATTATGGGTGTGGGTGTTGTGTCTGATGTTTCCAACATGGGTTTGGGCGGAAAATGAGATACGTACATGCACTTCTTTTACACAGCAGGGACGTCAGGTGACTTTTCACTTGGCGGACAGTGCCGCCTTGCAATTGCAACTTTGCAGCTCTTCCGTCGTGAAAATCTGGTTCTCACCCGATGGGCAATTGCAACGAAGAAATGCTTCGTTTGCAGTGATTAATGAAGAACTGGAAGAGGTAGGAACTATTCATGTGGATGAACAGGCGGCCTGTTACGAGATATTTACTCCGAAGTTGCGTATCCGGGTGAATAAATCTCCGATGAGTCTTCAGATATTCGATAAATATCAGAAACTTCTGTTTAGTGATTATGCCGATAAAGCCATGTCAGTGAAGGAACGAAGAAGGTGGAATATAAAGTGCTTCGTCGTGACGAGCACTTCTTCGGACTTGGTGAGAAAGCGGGAAAGATGGATCGTCGTGGCGAGTCTTATAAGATGTGGAATAGTGACAAACCTTGTTATAGTGTGGTAGAAGATCCTCTTTACAAGAGTATTCCTTTCTTTATGAGCAATTACCGGTATGGTATTTTCCTTGATAACACCTATAAGACGGAATTCAAATTCGGAACGGAAAGCCGTGATTATTACAGTTTCGAAGCGCCGAACGGGGAAATGGTATATTACTTTATCTTCGGTAAAGACTATAAAGAAATCATCAGCCAATACGTCGGACTGACCGGAAAACCTATCATGCCGCCGAAATGGGCGTTGGGTTTTGCTCAATGCCGCGGTCTGTTGACAAGTGAAAAGCTAAGTCGTGAAATAGCCGAAGGCTACCGGAAACGGGGAATCCCTTGTGATATTATCTATCAGGATATCGGTTGGACAGAATATTTGCAGGATTTCGAATGGCGCAAAGGAAACTATGAAAACCCCAAAAAGATGCTTTCGGATTTGAAAGAGATGGGTTTTAAGGTAGTCGTATCTCAAGACCCGGTAATTGCACAAGCCAACAAAAAACAATGGGAAGAAGCAGACCGTCTGGGCTATTTTGTAAAGGACAATACGAACGGTAAAAGCTACGATATGCCCTGGCCGTGGGGTGGAAACTGCGGAGTGGTGGACTTTACCTTGCCTGCCGTAGCCGACTGGTGGGGAACTTATCAGCAGAAACCTATTGACGATGGTGTCTCCGGCTTCTGGACAGACATGGGCGAACCTGCCTGGAGTAACGAAGAGCAGACGGAGCGCCTGGTGATGAAGCACCATCTCGGTATGCACGATGAAATCCATAACGTCTATGGTCTGACCTGGGATAAAGTGGTGAAGGAGCAATTTGAAAAGAGGAATCCGGACCGTCGTGTTTTCCAGATGACTCGTGCTGCTTATGCCGGCTTGCAACGTTATACGTTTGGCTGGACGGGTGATAGCGGAAACGGAGACGACGTACTGCAAGGTTGGGGACAATTAGCCAATCAGATTCCTGTAATGCTTTCCGCCGGATTGGGATTAATCCATTTTCTTCCTGTGATATCACCGGTTACTGTGGGGATATTGAGGATTATCCGGCTATGGCGGAACTCTATACCCGTTGGATTCAATTCGGAGCATTTAATCCTTTGAGTCGTATCCACCATGAGGGAGATAACCCGGTGGAACCGTGGCTTTTCGGGCCGGAAGCGGAAAAGAACGCGAAAGCGGCTATCGAGCTGAAATATCGTTTGTTGCCGTATATCTACACTTACGCCCGCGAAGCGTATGATACAGGATTGCCTATCATGCGGCCTCTGTTTCTCGAATATCCAATGGATATGGAAACGTTTTCTACGGATGCCCAATTCTTGTTCGGTCGTGAATTGTTGGTAGCCCCCGTGGTGAAGAAAGGTGCCCGCACAAAGAACGTGTATCTTCCCGAAGGTACATGGATAGACTACAACAACAAGCAGACGGTCTACACCGGAGAGCAATGGACTACCGTTGACGCTCCCTTGTCTTCTATTCCCATGTTTGTGAAGCAAGGTTCCATCATCCCTACCATGCCGGTGATGAACTACACCCATGAGAAACCGGTATATCCACTTACTTTTGAAGTCTTCCCCGCACAGGAAGGTGCACAGGCTGCCTTTACTCTCTACGAAGATGAAGGAGAAGACTTAGGATATCAGCGTGATGAATTTGTCAAAACACCGATTATTTGTAGCACTCTGGCAAATGGATATGAACTGACCGTCTCTGCCCGTGAAGGAAAAGGATACACTGTTCCCGGTCCGAGAAATCTGTTGTTCCGTATTTATTCTGCGAAAGCTCCGAAAGAGATAACTGTCAAAGGAAAGAAGATAAAGAAAACTAAACCGGAACGCTTGGAAGAAGATTTAGAGAATGACACTGAAACTGTAGCGTGGAGTTGGGATAAGGAAACAGGTGTCTGTAGTGTGAGAATACCTGATAAAGGTATTGATGAAAAGCTGATGATTACTTTTAAATAAACAGGGAGCTGTTGGCAAGCTAATATTTAGAGTTTTTCTTTCGTTTTATATGGATAATGTGTAGATTCGCACGAAACTCATATCAGAAATGTGTAAGTTATCACATTTCTGATATCAAAGTGTGATTCATTATGAGAAGCTTTTCCAACCCGCTTACCTGGTTCGCTATTCAATGCTGAATTTGAAACAAGATGGTAATTTGATTAATATCCCCCTGTTTTTGGCGGATAAGACAAAAGAACTATTGAAGGATAAAAGTTGAAAGAGCCTTCTGAAGGAATCAGTAGCCTCTTAAAAAACGATGATTCTTAAAAAAGGAATATTTAATCATTGCAAGAAGGACGTGAATTGCAGTTTGGTAAAGAAAAGCAAGAAAATGTCCTGTATTTGTAATTACACGATTCTCTATTTCTGCTGTTTCGAAAATATGCCAATCAAGCTGCGATAGATTTTTGATTATTTTTTGTTATTTGGAGAGCAGATGCCCGAATAACTAATCATTTTATTATTTTTTCCTTTCCGATATATTATGGTAAACTAGAGAAAAAATGTTTCTTAATAGTTCATTTTTATCTTCTTCACCGGGGAACGATAGCTTCCTCGGTGAGGAACAAGTCGATGCACACCGAGGAACACTTCGTTGGTTTTAAAGCAATGAGCGGTTTCTGAATAGAGAAAGATGCATATCCTGTTTGCTTTTATACAATATTAGGCATTCTTTTGTATGCTCATGCGTTTATTTATGCAGTTTATTTTCCGGTTCGTTATTTTCTAATTGGCCATTTCCTTGTATAATATTAAAAATAGAACATTGAAAGTATATATTATCAAGTCGATAAGCAGTTGTTTATTTAAATAAAATAAATTCCTATTACCCTTTTCAAGAAAGTATAATGATTAAGTAATATAGTATTAAAATATTGATTGACAATTGCCTATGTTTGCAACGTTATTTTAAATGGAAATCTAATACACAATAAAGTTGTTATGAGAAAATCAACAAGGATAATTTATTTAAAGATGGTTGCACTAGCTATGGTCACTACATTTTCCACTCTGAATGGTAACATATCTGCCAATACACTTCAGAAAGAACTCCATTCGGGATGGAGGTTTAAACAAGCTCGTCTTTCTAACTGGTATCCTGCTACAGTCCCGGGAGTAGTACACACTGACTTGATTGATAATAAAATCATTGAAGATCCTTTTTATCGCTTAAATGAAAGAGGTGTACAGTGGGTTGATAAGGAAGACTGGATTTATGAAACAACCTTCGATGTAGCACCCGAATTGATGGATAAAAACAATATACGGCTTTATTTTAAAGGGCTTGATACTTATGCAGATGTCTATTTGAATGGAGAAAAGATATTGGAGGCAGACAATATGTTTCGTGAATGGAAACTTCCCGTAAAAGATAACCTGAAAGCAAAGGATAATAAATTAAGGATATATTTCCATTCTCCTATTAAACGGGATATGCCTAAATGGGATGCGCTGCCTTTTCACTATGAGGCAATCAACGACCAGTCGGAGAATGGAGGAGTATTCAATAGAAAGGTTAGTGTTTTTGCCCGTAAGGCAGGCTATCATTATGGTTGGGACTGGGGACCTCGCCTGGTAACTTCTGGTATCTGGAGACCTGTTTTATTAGAAGCATGGGATGATTTGCGGATAGAAAATGTGTTTATCCGGCAAAAAGAGGTTTCTTATAAACAAGCCGACATTAGTAATATTGTAGAAATACTAGCCGATAAAGATATTGAGAAGGCTGAAGTTACGGTCAGAGACAATAAGACTGGAAAGATTTATGGTGCTACTACTACCTGCCTGACAAAAGGATTGAATAAGATTGCTGTAAACTTCTTTATAAAGAATCCAAATTTGTGGTGGAGCAATGGACTCGGAAAAGCCAATCTATATGAATTCCGGACCGAAGTAAAAACAAACGAGCAAAATAAGGACTGTCTTATAACTTCTACAGGAATACGTTCATTAAAAGTTATATGTAAGGAGGATAAAGAGGGAAGATCATTCTATTTTCAACTTAATGGAATACCTGTATTTTCCAAAGGGGCTAATTATATCCCTTGTGATAATTTTCTGCCTCGTGTGACGAAGGAACTGTATGAGAAAACGATCCTGGATGCTGTCAATGCTAATATGAATACTTTGCGTGTGTGGGGTGGAGGGACTTATGAAGATGATTATTCTACGAATTATGCGATAAATATGGTATTCTTGTGTGGCAGGATTTTATGTTTGCCTGCAGCGTATATCCCTCCGAAGGTGAATTGCTGGGAAATATTCGTCAGGAAGCGATTGATAATGTTCGCCGTTTGCGCAATCACCCTTCTCTTGCTTTATGGTGTGGTAATAATGAATGTCTGGAAGCTTGGTTTGGTTGGAATTGGAAAGAAAACTATGCGAAGCAGAATCCGGAGTATGCCCGGATTATCTGGCAGCAGTATGAAGATCTGTTTCATAAAATGCTACCGGAAGTGGTGACTGAAAACAGCCCTGAAACATTTTATTGGCCTTCATCGCCCTTCAGTCGTTATGACGGAGTTTCCGAGAATAATAAAGGGGATACGCATTATTGGGCTGTATGGCATGCAAAAAAGCCGATCTCCGAATATAATAAGGTGCGTAGTCGTTTCTTTAGTGAATATGGTTTTCAATCTTTTCCCGAATTTGAGTCGGTCAAAATGTATGCTCCGCACCCTGAAGACTGGGAAATAACTTCCGAGGTAATGATGTCTCATCAACGGGAGGTGAGTTCGCGAACAAACTGATTGAAGACTATTTGCTGAACGAATATCGCAAACCTAAAGATTTCGAATCATTTCTGTATATGAACCTTGTACTGCAAGGGGATGCTATTAAGACGGCTATTGAAGCACATCGCAGGGATATGCCTTACTGTATGGGGACATTATTTTGGCAACATAATGATTGCTGGCCGGTTGCTTCGTGGTCGAGCCGTGATTACTACGGACGTTGGAAAGCGCAACATTATTTTGCCAAGGCAGCTTTTCGGGACGTGCTTGTATCTCCCATAGTTAATAATGACAAGCTTGATGTATATATTGTATCTGATAGATTAAGGAAAACGAGCGCTATACTGGAACTGGAAGTCTGTGACATGGAAGGAAAGCTTGTTAATTCAATCAGAAGATCGGTAACTATTCCTGCTAATGAAAGTAAAGTCGTTATGTCCCACAAATTGAATTCATTTATAAAATCACAACCGGAAAATCAGCTTGTTATCTCCGCAACCCTTACCGATCAACAAGGAACGATTTACACAAATAATTATTTCTTGACGAAGCAAAAGGAGATGTTATATCCGCAAGTAAATATATCATATCAATTAAAGTCACTGCCTGACGGATATGAATTGACTTTAAAAGCAGACCGTTTTGCAAGAGCTGTATACTTGTCTCTTGATGGAATTGATAATTTCTTTGAAGATAATTATTTCGATTTGATGCCGGGAAAAGATAAGATAGTGAAAGTTCGTACCGATATTTCATATACGGACTTTTCCCGACAGCTAAAAATCAAATCGTTGGTCGATGGATATTAAATAAATGCACTTAATATTTAATCAACATCTGTTGCAGGATTGTACGGTATTCGCTAGGTGTGTTTCCTTTCTTCTTTTTGAATATCCGAATAAAGTTCGATAGATTATTAAATCCGCACGAGTAGCAGATTTCTGCTACCGTGTGTGATGTTTCAGTCAGCATCTGGCAAGCACGGGCCACACGGAGGTTGTTGATATAGTCAATAAAGGTGCAATTTGTTTTCTTTCTGAAGAAATGGCTGAAAGCGGATTCCGACATATTGACCAGAGCTGCTACATCTCCCAGTTTGATAGGTTCTTCAAAATTCTTCTCTATATAGTCGCAGACTTTTGCAATGCGTCTACTTTTTGAGGTACGTATCGTGTCTTTGGTGTCATAGAGATTACTGACTAAAATATGTCTGTCGGCAGTGGAGAGATCATACAAGATAGAGAGAAACTCTAAAACGGTGTGGAAGCCTTGCATCCGGGTAAGCTGGAGAATTTTCTCTTTCATTGCCAGCATGGTGTTTTCAGAAAAGCTAATTCCTTTCTGTGAGTCGAGTAACAGTTGTTTAATCGGGCTGAATAGTCGTTTCTCCAATATTGGAAAATTGAGCAAATTGTCCGAGAACTGAATTGTCACCACATGATTGCCTTCTACAATCTCCCCTTTCCAGGCATGCGGAAGATTGGGACCAGTCATTACCAAATCCAGATTGTCAAACTTTTCGACTGAATCGCCTACAATTCTTTCTCCATACGTATTCATCACAAGATTAATTTCATAGTCGGAGTGATAATGTACCGGATAATCAAATTTTGCATTGGGATGATTTAAAACGATGAATAAATCATCAGAAGAAATGGGAGTAATTTCCTTTTGAATGTCTTTCATAAGAACTGTATTTAACTTGATACAAATGTACGAATAATAATAATACAAAAACAGGCTATTCAAAAAAGTATAATTATTAAGCAATATAATATCAAAAAACTATCATTATATGCCTTACATTTGCAAAGTGAATTATACTTAATAACTAATTGAATGCTATGGAATCATTTTCTATCGGAACTATTGATATTGTAATCGTAGTCGTATATTTGCTATTTATTATATGGTGGGGTGTAAAGAACGGAAAGAGTTCGGATGCCCAATCGTATTTTCTTGCCGGACGTTCCATGCCCTGGTGGGTTGTAGGGTTGTCTCTGTTTGCCGCCAGTATATCCAGTACTACGCTTATCGGGCAATCGGGTGATGCTTATGATACGGGGCTTGCCGTTTTCAATTATAACCTGACCGGTATTGTAGTTATGGTGTTTTTTGCTGTTTTCCTTCTACCTTTATATATAAGGTCGAAGTTTTTACGATTCCGGAGTTTCTGGAGAAGAGATTTGATAAACGTTCCCGTTACTACTTTTCCGCTATTTGTATTATCGGAAATATTTTTCTGGATGCTGCCGGTGCGCTTTATGCAGCCGCATTAATTATCAAACTGGTATTACCTGAAGCTGATCTTCAGATGATTATTATAGTCTTTGCTATTATTGCAGCTTCATATACAATTCCGGGAGGACTTTCTTCTGCCATTAACGCGGAACTGATACAGGCGGTAGTTTGATTTTGGGTTCGGTTTTGCTTACCTATTTCTGTTTTCAGCAGGGAGGAAGTTATTTCTATCATTTGTTTGAAAACGATGATATATTGGTGAAGCTGATTCGCCCGTTGTCCGATAATGCCACTCCTTGGTTGGGGCTGATCGTGGGGATGCCCATATTGGGTATTTACTTCTGGCTAATAATCAGACTTTAGTACAACGTGTTTTGAGTGCCAGAACTATTGATGAAGGTCGGAGAGGTGTTATATTCACCGGTTTTCTCACGATGAGCACATTGTTCATTATTGCTATTCCCGGATTGATTGCCCGTGATTTATTTCCAGGTTTGGATAAACCCGATATGGTATATCCTAATATGGTGATGCAATTAATGCCTGTGGGTTTGCTGGGTATTATGCTGGCTGCTCTGTTGTCTGCATTGACTTCTACGATTAGTGCTATCTTGAATTCTACTTCTACTTTGTTTACGATGGACTTTTATGCGAAGTTTAATAAACATGCTGATACAAAAAAGCTGGTACTGGTTGGTAAAATCGCTTCTTGTGTGATTATTCTGTTAGCTGCATTATGGGCACCTCAAATTGGTAAATTCGGATCTCTTCTAAAATATTATCAGGAAATGCTTTCTTATATTTCTCCTCCTATCGTAGCGGCTTTCCTTCTTGGAATTTTTAATAAGAGAGTGAATGGTGACGGAGCTTTTATGGGATTGATTCTCGGTCTGGTAGTAGCGGTTCTTTTACTTTTCTTTAAAAATACGGTTTTTGGTGATTTGCACTTTTTATTGATGGTTCCTTTCTTGTTGATATTCAGTATAATGGTGATTTATGTAAGCAGTTTCTTTTATGCGGCTCCGGGTAAAGATAAGCTTACTGACACCACCTTTTCTTTTAGCGATCTGAAAGAAGAATATGTAACCTTGAAAACAGTAGTCTGGTATAAGAACTATCAGGTATGGGCAGGGGTGTTACTTGTGTTAAGCGCATTGATTTGGATTATTTTTCAATAAAATAAATAGAATATATGAAATTAAAGAAATTTGAAGGAAACCCGATTCTTTCTCCGTCGGAAAAGAATGATTGGGAATCTTTGGTGACTTGTAATCCTGGCGTGTTCTATGATAACGGCATGTTTTATATGTTATATCGTGCTGCAGGTAATGATAGAGAACATGTTATCCGCTTGGGATTGGCTACGAGCAGGGATGGGTTTTATTTTGAAAGGCACTCGGATCGGCCGGCTTTTTCTCCGAGTGTCGATGGGCCTGATTCCGGATGTGTGGAAGATCCTCGTATTGTGAAGTTTGATGGTGAGTATTATATTACTTATGCCTATCGGCCGGTGCCACCCGGGCAGTATTGGAAGTTTGGGCATGATGAAGTTTTACTTCCTGAATGTGGTAAGTATGCTCCTGCAGCTATTGCTAAGAATTTAGGTAATACTGGGCTGGCTGTTACTACAGATTTTTGCCATTTTCGCCGTTTGGGACGTCTGACTTCACCGGTGCTTGATGATCGCGATGTGATTCTTTTTCCCGAGAAGGTAAACGGACAATTTGTTATGTTACATCGCCCCAAGCAGTATATTGGCGAAAAATTTGGTGTAGAATACCCTTCTATCTGGATAAAGTTTTCGGATGATTTATTAGATTGGAGGGTAAGGAAAGCCATCTTCTTCTGACAGGACGTGAAAATACTTGGGAGGAAAAGATTGGTGGAAGTACTCCTCCCCTGAAAACGGATAAGGGTTGGTTGATGCTCTATCATGGTGTGGAGCATGGCGGAAAAGGGTATTATAGGGTGGGGGCTTTATTGCTCGACTTGGATAACCCTCTGAAAATACTAGCCAAAACGCATGAATCAATTCTCGAACCGGAAGAGGACTTCGAGATAAACGGGTATTATAACGGTTGTGTATTCCCTACGGGAAATGTGATTGTGGATGATACGCTCTTTGTGTATTATGGTAGTGCGGATAAGTATGTCTGCGTGGCTACCTGCTCTGTAAATGAACTGCTCTCTTACTTGTTGACCGACTGCAAGGTGTAATTAACTGAATCTCCTTTATCTTTTAGTCTTTTAATGTGATGTGTATACACTGTTTATGTGTACATTGGGGAGGTTGCTATGCGAAAAATAGATAATCATAGATTAAATCGTTCAAAAAAGTATAATAATAGAGTAAATAGTGCGAATGAAAATGAAAGGTTATAGTCTATATTTGTATTATCAAATTATCAGTAAAGAATTCAACGCTTAAATTTTATATTATGATGAATAAACAGAAAAAACGGCTTGGTAGCATGTCACTCTGCAAAGTTGTGTTGATATGCCTTTTTTTGTCCGTATTTTCTACCGCATGGGCTGCGGTAGAGCAAACATCTTCCAAGATTACTGTGACTGGAGTGGTTAAAGATGTACAAGGTGAGCCTCTGATAGGAGCTACTATTAAAATTAAAGGTTCGGCTGTAGGAACAGTCAGTGATTTTGATGGGAATTACTCTCTGGCCAATGTGCCGGTGAATGGGGTTTTAGAGTTTTCTTATGTAGGTATGAATAGTATAGAAATATCGGTTTCCGGAAAAAAGGTGGTAAATGCGGTACTTAGTGATGCTACTCAATTACTTGATCAGGTGGTGGTCATTGGGTACGGGTCGGTGAAAAAGAGTGATTTGACGGGATCGGTTGCGACGGTAAAGCCGGAGGCATTAAGTGATATACCGGCTAATTCTGTTGAAGGATTGTTGCAGGGGCGTGCGGCTGGTGTACAAGTAATCAATTCGTCACAGGATCCGGGAGCCGGATCAACGGTTCGTATTCGTGGTAATAGTTCGCTGCGCGGATCCAATTCACCTTTGATTGTGGTAGATGGTTTTCCATTGGGAGATGCCGGTGATTTGAAACAGATTAATACCGATGATATTGTTTCAATGGAAGTATTAAAAGATGCTTCTGCTTCTGCAATTTATGGTTCCAGAGGTGCTAATGGAGTTATAATTGTAACCACTCGAAGGGCGAAAGAAGGAACTACGACGGTATCTGTCAAACAGCAGCTCACTTTCTCTGAATTTTCTTCCAAACTGGATTTGTGGAGAGACCCGGTGATGATGGCAATGTTGAACAATGAGGGACGTGTGAATGGTGGATTACAGCCGCTCTATATCGGTGCAAATAATTCTGCCGGTGTTTATTACCCGTCTATTGAGGAGCTTCAGACTACTTGGACAACCAATACCCGTTGGATGAATTAGTGTTTAGAGATGCGCCTGTGTCTAATAATACAACAGTTTCTGTCTCCAGTGCTAACGAGAAGACGAGTTTTAACTTGAGTGCTAATTATTATACGGACCAGGGAATGTATATTGATGATGATTATAGTAAAGGGGGGTATAATCTGAATGTCAGTCATAAGATATATAAGAATTTTACGATTCGTGCATCCAATATTCTATATCTTGGCAACCGTAATAACAATGGCGGAATGGCTTATTGGAGAAATCCGATTTATCCTGTGTATAATGAAGACGGAACTTATTATCAGACTACTGCTCAAGATTATAGTCATCCTATCGCTATTCGCGAGCATAAAAAGGATAAAACCAAAATGCTGGATGTTATCTCATCCGGGGCTTTTGAATGGCAAGTGATACCGCAACTTCGTCTCACAAGCCAGTTGAATTATAAATATGGAAAATCTACAACGACCAGTATCTGCCACAGAAATACACCCAAGTCGGTACGGAGAATCGTGGTAGGGGAGTCATTGGTAACACAGAGAATCAAAATTTTGTTTCCGAAACATTTGCCAATTACTCTCAAATGTTCGGCAAACATGAAGTGGGCGCCATGGTAGGTCATTCTTACGAGTGGTATCAATATCGTGATTCGTATCTGACTGCTAATGGTTTTGTGAATGAAGCATTGGGAAATGAGAATATGGGAGCCGGAGAGAAAGCGAACAATATTATTTCCAACGGGTTCTCGAAAAGTAAACTGGTTTCCGGAATGGCCCGTCTGAATTACACTTATGATAATAAGTATTTGCTTACTGCCACTTTTCGTGCCGACGGTTCTTCTAAATTCGGTAAGAATAACAAGTGGGGGTATTTCCCTTCCGGAGCTATCAGCTGGAAAGCTCACGAAGAGAAGTTTATAAAGAAACTAAATACATTTGATGAATTGAAGTTTCGTTTAAGTTACGGTATTTCGGGAAATCAGGGAATCAGTCCTTATCAGACTCTTAGCCGTTATGGAACGACTAAATATTACCATCAGGGACAATGGCTGACTGCTATCGGTCCCGGGTATGAGTCAGGGCAGTCCGGACAAGACGGAATCTGGAAAATTTGGAGTGGAATTCCTAATCCGGACTTGAAATGGGAGACAACTGCGCAATGGGACTTTGGTATTGATATGGCTTTCTTTAACAGAAGACTTCGCGTCACTTTGGATATTTACAATAAAGAGACGTCTGACCTGTTGAGAGAAAGAAACCTGGCCCTTTCTTCCGGTTATGACCGCATGTGGGTGAATGATGGTAAGATTCGCAACCGGGGATTTGAAGTAACGATTGACGGAGTATGGTAGATAAAAAAGATTGGAGCTTGAATGGAACTTTTATATTCTCTATGAACCGTAACAAGGTGCTTGATTTGGGAAGTAGTGTCGAATCGGGTCTATTGAAAGATGCCCGTACGGGAATGGAATATGAAGTTGTCGGTAACTTGAGTGAACAGTATCGCTCTTATACTAATATACTTGCTATTGGCCAACCGATCAATGTCTTTTATGGATATAAATGTGATGGAATTATTCAGACTTTGCCGGAAGGACTTAACGCAGGATTGTCGGGAGAAGATGCTATGCCGGGAGAATTCAAATATGTCAATACGTATGATGGGGACGGGACACAAGGTGTTGTGAATGAAAACGATAAATGTATTATCGGTGATCCTAATCCTGATTTTACGGCAAGTCTGAATCTTTCTTTCCGTTGGAAGAAACTGGATGCGAGTATTTTCCTGAATGGTGTGTTTGGGAATGATGTGTTGAACACCAAGACTTTTGGTGATCCGCATAATGCCGCACTCCGTTGGACACCTGACAACCCGACTAACAAATATCCCAGTCTGCGTGACGGACGTCAGACTCGCTTTTCTGACTATTGGATAGAAGACGGCTCTTTTGTGAGAATCCAGAATCTGACAGTAGGGTATACTTTTGATTTGCCTAAACAGAAAGTGTTTGCCTCGAAAATACGGCTATATATGAATGCTTCCAATTTATATACATTTACCAAGTTCGACGGGTATGATCCGGAAGTCGGGCAAAACGGAATTTATTCCGGTGGGTATCCTCGCTTGAGGAAATGACAGTAGGTCTTGATATAACATTCTAAATTAAATGATATGAAAAAGAATATATACACTTTCATTTTAATAAGCTGTATCCTGGGCTTTTCCGGTTGCAGTCTTGATGAAGAGCCTTACGGATTCTATTCCGAAGATAACTTCTATAAAACAGAGGGGGATGCAATGGCAGCTATTCATTACGCTTATGCTACTCTTACCTATATCGAGTATTCACGTGCTCTTTATTTCATCGGTGATATGCCTACTGAAATTATGACTACTAAAGGAGATGCCTCTGTTGATAATCGTGCCTTGAATCTGTGGAGAATTGATAACTTTGATACCAATGCTACTTTGGTCAATTTCTTTAAATACTCATTCATTGCTATTAATCGGGCGAATGCTGTCATTAAGAAGATGCCGGGTACGGATATTGATTCCAAGCTAAAGGATCAGTATTTGGGTGAAGCTTATTTTTTACGTGCATACAATTACTTCTGTCTTTCACGTAACTTCGGTTTGGTACCGATGCATTATGGAGTAGTGGAGACACTGTCGCAAACGGTACTCCTTTGGCAAATAATATGGATGAGATTTATGATTTGATGATTGACGATTGTAAAAAAGCGGAAGAATTGTTGCCTGTATACGCTGCCCCCATAATGGGACGTATCGATAGAGTCGGTGCACAGGCTTTGTTAGCTAAAATCTATTTATATGCAGCTTCTGCCAAAGCAAATAATGTGCCTTTATACAAGGAAATGGCGAAAGATGTCAATTCTCTCTATCAAGATGCTATGACTTATGCCGGAAGAGCATTAGGATTGGATCCGGATTATCCGCAGAATACGTATGGTTTTGAAAGTGATTTGCTCAAGATTTATGATGTAGAGAACTTTGCCGGTAAAGAAAATATTTTCTTGATGTCTATGGATAGAACGGGAGAGGCAGAAGGACAATATTCTAAGATATCCAAAATGTTCCTTCCTTATATTGAGGGTGCTACTATCTGGATCAAGCAAGGAGACAAAGATGAATATATAAAATCTCATGACGGTTGGGGAGAATATCGTACGGAAATGAATTTCTATAATGAGTTTGATGGAAACGATTTGCGTAAGAAAGATCTCATTGTGGACAAGGTGTATAATGAAGATGGAACGGTAAAAGCGGAATGGAAACCGGATGGCGGTGATTTTGAGTACCCCTTCTGCCGAAAATACATCGATCCCAAATTTGATGGGGATAAGACTAGTACACGCCCCTTTCTCATTCGTTTTACTGACATTGCTATGGTGTATGCCGAAGCTGCCGGCCCGACTACCAAAGCTTATGACTGATAAACTTTATCAGACATAGGGCAGGATTGGGGGATTTGACTCCAGGATTGCCGATAGATGAATTCCGGGAGAAAGTATATGAAGAACGTAAGTTTGAAATGGCTTTTGAAGGAGATCGTATGTACGATATTCGTCGTTGGGGCAGGATTGGAGAAATCAAAGAAGTGAAGGATGCCGGACTAAATGAAAGTCAATATTCTTTCTATCCGTTGCCGCAAACCGAGATTAATCTTAATCCAAGTTTAAGAGAATAATAAAAAATCGTGAGCTATGAATAAACTATTAAAATACACACTGTTTATCCTTTGTATGGGGGTAATGCAATCTTGTGTGAAAGACATGCAGGATGATTTGAATGATGGAGGATGGAATAACGAGAGGTCTGTAACGAATCTTAAATTCAAGAACCAGGTGGGACAGGCTGAAATTGAACGCATTGATGATACAACCGGGGAAGTTACCGTAACCCTTAATGTGGGGGCTATTCCTGATTTGTCAAAAGTTGAAATAGAATCTATTGAATTGTCGTATCAAGCCACAGCTTCTGCAGGTAAAGGCAGTACATTGGATTTTAGTAATCCGGAGCGAAAGTCGGTTCTTACTGTAACTTCCGCAACTGGAAAAACACGTGAATATATGATCTATGTGAATGAATTCCGTGAAAGTCTGGAAGGTACATGGTCGATTAATAATTTGATTATTTATGGTGGTACAGGTCCGGAATGGGGTGGCGGAAGAGTTTATCCGTTTATGGACAAATCATGGTGCTGGTATGATGAATATTCCCCGGAAAAAGAGTATGACAATACACTGACCTTTATTATGGAGAATATCACAGATGATGGAAACACATCCGGGAAATGTATAAATGCTGCCGGGCCTGACGGGAAATATGCAGATTTTATATTTAAAGGTTCTTCTAATCCGGCAGATAAGACGGATATTGATCTGAAGAAGTATTATCGGAAAATCCCAGTAGGAGAGAGCCGTTGGATTCGTAATTACAGTTTAGGTACCATTACTTTTATTGATTCGGACGGAAATGAATCGACTGCCGTACTCGAAAATCCGGGAACTTATACATTATTCCAGGGGGGAGGTTATACCAATACGGTAACTTTGCCGAATAATGCTTTCTCTTTCCAAATCAATGGTGTGGATGAGTGGACCTATATTTATACTGATTATGATGTGTTTGCTAAACAGGCACGTAAGTTCTTTGTACTCGTGACAAAAAATGAGGATTAACTAATGGATGATAAAATATGAAGAAATACTTCTTTATTTTTATAGTTGCCTTTTTGCATCCTGTTCTCCGGTAGAACAGGATGTAATAATCACCATAGATACGGAAACGGTGCTAAATGATTGCTATATAGGTAATGGGGCGCAGTGGGATCCTTATCAACTGGATTATGGCAAAGGTAAACTAACTATTTCGGAAGCCGATTGGGAGAAACTGTATGACAGACTTGATTTTATGCGTCCGCAGTTTATTCGTATCATGATTAATACTTCTTCGTTTGTTGACCAGGGGAGATTGGTGCCGGAACGGGGGATGGAAGTATTATCCAAAATGTTAGACTACTGCCAGAGTCGTAATGTGACTGTCATGTTCGGAGATTGGGGATGGAGTGTCATTCGTGCCCGCGAAGCAGAGATTGACAGTCAAAGTCTTCGTCACGCAGCTGCCTTGGTTGATTATCTGGTTCATAATAAAGGATATTCTTGTATCCGCTATTACAATCTAGTGAATGAGCCGAATGGTTATTGGGCTGCCACTAATAAGAGTTTTCCTCTTTGGGCATCATCTGTCCGGCAGTTTTATCAATATATGAAAGAATTTGACTTGATCGGAGAAGTTGGTATCGTCGGTCCGGATATTGCCATCTGGGATAAAGCGGAGACAGGATGGATAGATAGCTGTGCAGTGCAGTTGAACGAACAAATAGAACTTTACGATATCCATACTTATCCGTCTAAAGTCACCGTTAATTCTGGAGAATATGCAGATATTATTGCTGCCTATAAAGAGAAGATTCCTGAAGGAAAGAAAATCGTGATGGGAGAAATTGGTTTTAAATTTGTGGAAAAGGCTGATTCTTTGTATCAGAAGGAGAATATTCGTAGAGCCAGGAGTAAAGTTAACGCCTCGTTGGAAGATTCGCAGATGTTTGTTTATGATTATATGTATGGAACAGATATGGCAGATGCTCTTATTCAAACTGTCAATACTGGTTTTTCAGGTTCCATTGCCTGGATGCTGGATGATGCCATGCACTCTAATGAAGCACCTGACAAACTGAAGATTTGGGGATCTGGAATATATTCGGTGAAGAATGTTTCGGGGCAGAAGAGGAAAACGTCCGTCCGTGGTATTATGCCTGGTCGTTACTGACCAGGTATATGCCTGCCGGAACTGCGGTTTATAGAACAGACACCACCGGAGAGCCTTTCGTAAAGGCTGCCGTATCAGGAAAAGATGGGAAATATATGATTGCTTTGGTGAATGTTTCTGATAGTCCCAAAACGGTAAAACTAAAAAGTGATGTTCTTTCTTCTCTGTCAGGTTGTAAAAAGTTCATCTATTCGGACGGTACGTTGAAACAGAAAGGAGATTGTCTCCTTTTGCCGAATGATGAGAACTTGATTCTTCACCTTGAGAAAGGAGAGACAGTGACTATGCCGGCAGAATCACTGATAGTGTATACTAATTACGATTATTAAAAACAGAATGATGAATTTAAAAACAATAATAGGAACTTTTGTGGTGGGGATGTTGCTTGTTTCATGTGCGCACTCTGACAACCGGCTGACAGTGAATGTATCTCAAGAGGTTGTTACTTCCGGTTACATAGGAAATGGTGTGGAGTGGGACCCTTACGATGAAGCCGAGTCATGGGGAGCCTCCGTTTCTGACGAAGACTGGCAGAAACTGTTTAAACGCCTTGACTTTATGCGTATGGGGTATGTGCGTTGTATGATTAACAGTCCTTTTCGTTATTATGATCCGCAGACGGGAAAGTATGATAAAACACGTAATATAGCGTCACTTTCCCGCTTGTTGCAGTATTGTACGGATCATAATATTGTGGTGATGTATGGTGAATATAATCCCCCTACTTGGCTATGAAGGATGAACAATGTTGTGGATATGTCTGTCGATTACCTGAATTATCTGGTCAATGATCTTGGCTTTTCCTGTATCAAATATTTTGTGATCTTTAATGAACCTGATGGGAATTGGGCTTCAACTGACGGTGACTACGACCTGTGGAAATCCATGTTACTCCGTTTTGCGGATAAGATGAAAGAATATCCCGGACTAGACGGCAAAGTGAAGTTTGCCGGCCCTGATGCAGTCGTTGATTACAAGAATCCGTCTTCTCCATTTGACGCGGCAGGCTGGGTGAAACAGGCGACCACCGACTTGGATTCGCATATCGGTATTTACGATATTCATGCCTATCCCGGACAACATGAAGTACGTTCTGGGCAATATGCGGAGATTCTGGCTCGCCATAAGGAATTTATTCCTGCTGGTAAAAAGATTGTGTTGGGAGAGGCCGGTTACAAATATTGGCGTGAAGCAGATTCGTTGTTAATGAAAGAGTATAACCGGCGTGTCGAAGGTCATCCGTTTACTAAAGGTACAGATTCTAATATGTTGGTATACGACTATTTTTATGGTCTTGATATGCCATTGCTCTGTATGGAGGTAATGAATGGAGGATATTCGGGAATAGCTGCCTGGATGTTGGATGACGCAATGCACAGTAGCGGTGATTCTGGTAAGACGGAAGATATTAAGTTGTGGGGAATGTGGAATATCTTAGGAGAAGAAGTCTTCGATGACCCTTCGCAGGAAGAAATCCGTCCGTGGTATTACACTTGGTCATTGATGTGCCGTTATTTTCCGACTGGTTCTAATATCCTTAAAACAACGCTTGATCGCACGAAAGGTGTTTATGCGGCTGCTGGAGAATATCAAGGAAAATATGTTTTTGCTGCCGTTAATATAGGAGACGAGGATCGATCTTTGGATATTTCTTTGCCTGCTGCTCTCGAGAATGTTTCTTTATATGTATATGAAGAAGGGAATAGGCAAACTAACAATGAAGGACACCCCGTCCCTGTCCAGACAGGATTAACTGTTGATGGAACTTATCAGACTATCCTCAAGGCTCAAAGTTTTATTTTATTAACGAATATAGATTAAAAGACAGATAATTATGAAAAAGCAAATCAATATACTTTTGGTCGGATTAGCATCCGTCTTTATGAGTTGTAGCGATGTGGAAGAGGTATCGGCGCTTTATCCGGAATATGAAGAAGTGAAAGAACTCTCCATTGTAGATAAAAATGCGACTTCCGAGACTAAAGCCTTGTATTCGAATCTTTGGGCTATTCAGTCAAAAGGTTTCATGTTCGGACATCATGATGATCTTTGGTATGGTCGTAAATGGTATAATGAGGAAGGACGCTCCGACACTCATGATGTTTGTGGTGACTATCCGGCGGTTTTCAGTTTTGATGTTGCTGAAATAATGGATGATCGTTATCAGAACCCGGAAAATGAAATCCGTAAAAGAGTCGCTTTAGAGGCTTATGAGCGTGGCGAGGTACTTATTGCATGTGCACATCTGAATAATCCGTTGACCGGAGGTGATTCATGGGATAATTCCAGTAATGAGGTTGTGAAGGAGATTCTTAAAGAGGGAAGTCTTACACATCTTAAATTTAAAACTTGGCTGGATCGTTTGGCGAATTTTGCACTGAATTTGAAAGGTAAGAATGGTGAATTAGTTCCGGTCATTTTCCGCCCTTATCATGAGCATACCCAAACATGGTCGTGGTGGGGGAGTTCATGTACGACTAGTGATGAATTTACTTCCTTTTGGAAGTTTACCGTCAATTATTTGCGGGACACAAAAAATGTGCATAACCTTATTTATGCGATTTCCCCGCAAATAGATTCTGTGCAGGGACGTGAGAACTTCCTATTTAGATGGCCCGGCAATGATTATGTAGATTTTTTAGGAATGGATTCTTATCATGGTTTGAGTCCGGTTGTGCTGACTACCAATATGAATACCTTGTCTCGTCTGTCAAAAGAACTGAAAAAACCGTGTGGGGTTACAGAAACCGGAGTAGAGGGTATTCAACGTGATGGTGTTCCGGAGAAAAACTACTGGACACAGCAAATCCTTACCCCTGCTACGGGACAGTTTGTCAGCATGATTGTGATGTGGAGAAACAAATATGATCCTAGTGAAAGTGAGTCGCATTTCTACTCTGTTTTTAAAGGGCATGCCTCTGAAAAGAGTTTTATAAAGATGTATGAAAGTCCGGTTTCGCTTTTCTCTGCCGATTTGCCGGATATGTATACAATGGCTGAAGGAATGAATGTGAAATGATAAACGCTGATGTTATCGCTTTTTATATAAGAATTAGTCTTATGTATACAGAAGACTAGTTTTCTAGCTGAATAACTTTATTCGTCTGACAACTGTATACTTTTTGTCTGACAGTTGTTAGACGAAAGTTCAACAGTCGTCAGACGAATAATTTTTTGCATGAACAGAATTAGCTGTATGTAGAAGGACTATTTCTTATTAGAATTTCGTAATATTGCATTTTATAAGAAACGTGGATGCCATTTGGTTGTATGCTGCTTATTGGGAAAGAATACTAAAAAATACTGAAATAAATAAGATCATGAAAAAGATTTGCCTTCTTCTCTTTTGTTTTGTACTTGCATTGCTCAAGCACAAAATGCTTATCGCACAGACAAAGATATATCTTATGTCTCTGGTTCCGAAACGGATACCTATCGTTTGGAACGTTGTAAACTGGATATTTATTATCCTGAAAACAAGAAGGATTTCTCAACTATCGTCTGGTTTCACGGTGGTGGTATGGAAGGTGGAAATAAATTTATTCCCAAAGAATTGAGAGAACAAGGGTTTGCAGTAGTGGCGGTGAATTACCGTTTGAGTCCGAAAGCAAAGAATCCGGCTTACATCGAAGATGCGGCTGAAGCTGTGGCATGGGTTTTCAAGAATATTGAGAAGTATGGTGGTCGTAAGGATCACATTTTTGTTTCCGGTCATTCTGCGGGAGGCTATCTTTCGTTGATTCTGGCAATGGATAAAAAGTACATGGCAGCATACGGAGCAGATGCCGATAGTGTAGCTGCTTATCTTCCGGTGAGTGGTCAGACGGTGACACATTTCACTATTCGTAAGGAACGCGGTTTGCCTGACGGTATTCCGGTGGTTGATGAGTATGCTCCGGTAAATAAGGCTCGTAAGGAAACAGCTCCTCTCGTGTTGATTACGGGGGACAAGCATCTGGAGATGGCGGCAAGATATGAAGAAAATGCGCTGCTGGAAGCTGTCTTGAAAAGTATAGGTAACAAGAAGGTGACTTTGTACGAAATGCAAGGATTCGATCATGGTCAGGTACTCGGTCCGGCATGTTATCTGATTGCAGATTATGTGAAGAGATTCAAATAATATAGTTATAAATAAGAATAGATTGGAAGATGAAAACACGCAGTGATGCTTTTCAGTTTGAGAAAGAATTGGATTTGGAGAAACCGGCTCCGGGAATCCGTCGCCAGATAATGGGGTATGACGGGCAACTGATGATGGTGAAAGTGGAATTTGAGAAAGGTGCCGTCGGTTCTATGCATCAACATTATCATTACGCCAGGCTACTTATGTTGCAAGCGGCAAGTTTGAATTGACTATTGGCGATCGGAAAGAAATTCTTTCTACAGGTGACGGTTATTATGTGGAACCTGACCAGCCTCATGGATGTGTTTGTCTGGAAGCAGGTGTATTGATTGATACATTCAGCCTATGAGAGCTGATTTCTTAATATAATATCTGGCAGGAAGTCAGATATATGTGGTATGAATTTACCACATATATGGTATTTACCCTGAACAGAATCCGCACTATCTTTGTCATATATTAAAACAAGAGAAATTTAAAACAGATATATATGGAAAAGATAGCAAGAAAATTGACGGATTTGGTAGGTAACACTCCGTTATTGGAACTTAGTAACTATAATACAAGTAACGACCTGAAAGCTCGTCTGATTGTAAAGATTGAGTCTTTCAATCCGGCAGGAAGCGTGAAGGACCGCATAGCATTGGCTATGATTGAGGATGCAGAAACGAAAGGAATTTTGCATCCCGGAGCAACTATCATTGAACCGACCAGCGGGAATACAGGCGTGGGGTTGGCTTTTGTTTCAGCTGCTAAAGGCTATAAACTGATTCTGACGATGCCCGATACCATGAGTATCGAACGGCGTAATCTTCTGAAAGCTTTAGGGGCGGAATTAGTATTGACTCCTGGTGCGGATGGTATGAAAGGAGCCATTGCCAAAGCTGAAGAACTGAAGGCGGTCACTCCGGGAGCTGTCATTTTACAACAATTTGAGAATCCTGCTAACCCTGCCATGCATTTACGGACTACCGGTCTGGAAATATGGAGAGATACCGAGGGGAAAGTCGATATCTTTGTGGCCGGAGTAGGTACTGGCGGGACAGTTAGCGGTGTAGGTGAAGCGCTGAAGATGCGTGATCCGAGTATAAAGATCGTGGCAGTAGAACCTTCTGATTCTCCGGTACTCTCGGGAGGAAAACCAGGTCCGCATAAGATTCAGGGAATCGGTGCAGGGTTTGTTCCTAAAACGTACAAGGCTTCTGTCGTAGATGAAATTATTCAGGTGCAGAATGACGATGCCATTCGTACGAGTCGTGAATTGGCTAAACAGGAAGGTTTGTTGGTAGGCATATCTTCAGGAGCAGCCGTATATGCTGCTACGGAACTGGCGAAGCGACCGGAAAATGCCGGGAAAATGATTGTTGCATTATTACCTGATACAGGTGAACGTTATTTATCTACCATTTTGTATGCTTTTGAGGAATACCCTTTGTAATAATGCCGCTTTCCTTCAGATAAAAACAACCGCTCCTTTGGGCTCAAACGATTGTCTTTTTGTTGTAGACATACGGTCGTTTGGATCAAGAGGAGCGGTTGTTTAAATTTGGTTGAACAGCTGTTAGAGGCTGTTCAGCCGGTTAGATGATAATTTGAATTCACCACAAAGTAACGCAGTGTCTCATGGAGTTATTGTCGGGAGTGTATACATTAATAATGCGCATTTACTTATAAATACCTACTTATAAATGCCTACTTATAAGTAATAGTCACTACTTGATTTCCGCATTGCATACGGAAATCCCCTTGTTCCAGTACCCATTGCCCGTCAGAATTGACAAAAGCCAAGTCGCTGCCTTTGATGGATAGAGTGACAGTTTGGGTTTCGCCCGGTTGTAGTTCCACCTTTTTGAAGGCTCGTAACCGGCGGTTTTCGGGAGTAAGCGAAGCCACAAGATCACTGCTGAATAGCATGACAACTTCTTTTCCGGCATATTTACCGGTATTGGTTACGTCTATGGAAAAGTGCAAATCATCTCCTGCGGTAAACGAAGATTTGTCCGTTTGGAAGTTGCTGTATTCGAAAGTGGTGTAGCTCAATCCGTATCCGAAAGGCCATTGAACGGAGACTACTGCATTGTAGTCATAAGCTCCTTCCATTTTGTCCATCTCTTCACTCACCCGATAATCGTAGGTAGTCAGTGCTGCTTCGTGTCGCGGATATGTGTAAGGCATCTTGGCACTGGGGTTCACGTCTCCTGCCAGAATGTTCGCCAATGCGTCGCCACCATAGTTTCCGGGTAATAGAATGTCAATAACAGCATCAGCCAATGGCTCTAGGTCGTTGATAATGCGGGGACGACCCTCATTGAGTATCAGGATGATCGGTTTACCTGTCGTGGCAAGTGCTTTTACCAGTTTGCTTTGGTTGGCAGAGATAGCAAGTTCGGAAAGATTACCGGGTGTTTCGCAATATGAATTTTCACCGATGCAGGCGATAATGATATCCACGTTGCGGGCGGCGGCCACAGCTTTCTCAATCTCCGGTTCATTTTCTTCCATGTAAGCACCTTCGGTTTGTAGGTTACGCCCTGTTCCAGACGGACATGATCGGCTCCGAATTTGTTGCAGATTGCTTCGTAAATGGTGTTATATTTGTCGGCAATCTGTCGGTCAGATGTCCTTGCCACGAATAGCTCCAACCGCCGTTCAAGCAACGCATAGAGTTGGCGTTCGGACCGGTTACCAGTAGCTTTTTCCCTTGAGGAAGCGGAAGAATATTATCTTTATTTTTTAGCAATACTTCCGATTCTTCGGCTGCATGAAGTGCGATAAGTGCATGCTCCTTGCTGCCGAAGAGAGGATAATCTTTCAATAAAGTGTTCGGATGATCGAACAGACCCAAACGGAATTTAAGTCTAAGCACCCGGCGGACGGCATCGTCGATACGGCTCATGGGCACTTTCTTCTCTTGCACTAACTCTTTTAGTAGTGTACAATAATTGAGATCATACGGTTCCATAGCCATGTCTATACCTGCATTGATTGCCATTTCGATGGCTTCTTTTTTGTCCGCCGCCACATGTTCGCGGGTATAAAGATTGTTGATGTCCGCCCAGTCGGTGATTAACATTCCGTCCCATCCCAAGTCTTCTTTCAGCCATTGTGTAAGGAGTTCGCGGTCGGCGTGCACAGGCTTTCCGTTGATGGAACCACTGTTGACCATTATAGTCAGTGCACCAGCTTCCACACAAGCCTTGAACGGTGCAAAACATTTCTCACGCAGTTCGGAAACCGATATATAAGTCGGTGTGCGGTCTTTACCGGTACGTGGCATGCTGTATCCCATGTAATGTTTCACGGAGGTGGCGATTCGGTCGGCGGGAATATGGTTAGGATCATCTCCTTGGAAGCCTCGGACAGCAGTGCTGCCCATAATGGCATTGACTAAACAGTCTTCTCCATAATTTTCCCATACACGCGGCCAACGGGGATCACGTGCCATATCGACGGTGGGAGAGTATGTCCAGGGACAATTGCTAGCCCTTGTTTCATAAGCCGTTACACGTGCCGCTTCGTAGGTCAAATCCGGATTGAAGGCAGCACCCATATTGATATTTTGAGGGAAGAGCGTGCCGCCCAATGTATAGGTAGTACCATGATTCTGATCCAGGCCGTAGATACATGGAATACCAATCTCCGTCATCGACAGTTCTTGTATTCGACTGATAATCTCGTTCCACTTTTCAGGCTTTGTGCTACCGGGCCGGGGGCATTGAGGAACGAACCTACCTTATATTCAGCAATCGCTTTATGGAGTTTTGCCTCGTCCAATTGGAATTCTCCATTTATCGTCTCTCCTAATACATCAATAGCAAGCTCGGTCATTTGCCCTATCTTGGCGTCAAGGTCCATCTTTGATAGAAGCTCTTCACTTGTTGTTCTATTTTTGCGTCTTCAGGAATGGCAGTGGGAACTGCCTGTTTGGAACAGGCAGTCATTGCGATAGATGCGGTCATTAATATAATATTTCTTAGTTTCATTATGATTTGTTTTTAAGTAGCATCGTTTATGTAATCTGTCATTCAGAGGGATTTAACCTGAAGAATGACAGATACTTATGGTATGAATGATTTTTAAACTTACTTAGGAACATTATTTCACGGTTACCAGGTCTACATAATAGCCATGACCCGTACATAAGAATCCGTCTTCAGTTTGAATCTTATTCAGTATCTCTTGTGTCAGTACCAGTGTGTATTCACCGTTTTCCGTAAATTCTATCTTATCTGCCAGGCCAGTCCACCAACCTGTGGCAAGTTGCATCTGATGATATTCGGCAGTTGGTTCTATGGAGTAGACTACTTTCAGTGTTGATCCGGCTGTGATACCGGCAAACACATCTTTTGGAATCAGACCGAAACTCTTGTTGGGATCACCGTCCGGCTTATCCCACGAAACGTAATGGTGTCCTGACCAAAGCGTTATTTCGTAGATACGGTCACAGTCTGTTCGGTAGTCGTAATATTATCGTTCAAGAACTGCACAGCCTCTCCGCTACGGGTTTTGCCTGTCATCGTATAGTTTCCATCAGACAAATCCGGACAAGTCAGCGTAACTTCCGTAGAAGATTGGTTGCTGAATTGAGACACCGTCTGTCCGCCGATAGTTAGAGAAGCGATGTTTTCAAGATTGATACCGAAAATGGTCCAGTCCACGTTGCAGTAGCCCGGTTAGCCCCCGAAATGACAAGGGAAGCATTGGTCACTTTCACCATGTCGGCTCCATATTGATTGCCGTCGGCATCTTGCAGAACTATACGGTAATCGCCTTCGTTTACGCCTGTCGGAACGGTGTATTCCAGATAACTCTCATCTGCCGATTCAACATAAGTAGGATCGGTGATCGTGTTTCCTCCCAAGAGGATGGCTGTTACGTTCTGTAAATTACTGCCATATAAACGGGCAGTCTTACCGGGAGATACAATTCTCTCAAAGGCTACTTCCTTAGATTGAGGGTCATCAGCCAATGGGTTGACCACCACTAATCCTTCACGGGAAGTCTTCTTCCCTTTCACAGTTTCCACTTCTATTTTCAAATTATACGTACCGGCTTTCAGACTACGGTTGATTTCTTTGTCGGAGTCGGTACCCGATTCTACTTTCTGCCCATCAATGAACCAGGTTACTGTGGTGTAATCTTTCGGAGTTACGGTCAGCGCGATGGATAAGTTCGCATCCCGGCTGATGTTGGCGAATGTAGCCAATTGCCCGTTCGTTCTGTCAGGGAATACCGGGGCAAGGATATGCGGATCATCATTTTCCGTCACCGTAGCGAACGGTTCTTCCTCGGTGCATGCAGTAAATGTGGAGCCTACAGCGAGTAGGGCAAATAGTGCAATATATATCTTTTTCATAATGGATGATTGTTTAATAGTTAGTTTTCAGTATCCCACCACAGAAGGCTGTGCCAATTATCTGTTCCTCCCATGCGCTCAATGGCTTCGTTGTAGCTCTTCTTATTATAGGAAGATTCCAATACAGGATAGCAGAGACGTACCGGAATTTCCGTTCCACCGGTGAGGTATTGTCCGAACCCATATTCTGCCGGTGATTTCAACTTCGGATAACCGGAACGACGCACGTTTGCCCAACATTCGGCAGGATTGGTGAAGTGAAGAATCCAGGCCTGTGTATTGATAGCTTCAAGTTTCTGATTGTCCGTATGTCCGAACGTCCCTCTACCTTGAATGAATGCATCAAACTCTGCATCAGTAGTAGCCGTGCAACCGTAGTTGTCTGTCAGGAAATCCATAGCTGCACGCACTCCTTGCTTGTAAAGATCTTCTGCCGACACACTGCCGACATTCCATTTTTTCACGGTAGCTTCTGCCATCAGGAACTTCACTTCTGCAGAGGTCATCACTACGCCCGGATTGTCGCTTTTTAGGAAATTATTGGCAAGTTTGGGTTCCACTTCACGAGCCATGGTTGCTGTAACAGAAGGGTTGTTAACGGCTAATTCCTTACAAATATCGCTGTCGTATCCTGTAGGCCATGGCTCCCACGAGTAGGCACCCGGGTCGCGCGGACTGAAATCAATCCCTTTTTCAATCATCTCTTGGGTGATGTCGACACGATTGTCGGGACTGGTGGCACTCATCAGCCCGTCATAATAACAACGGGAAATTTTGAATGTACGAGGGTCACCGGATTGGCGTAGCTGATTAAAGAAAGTGGAGCAGAGGTAACTTGGATTATTAGCGGGGTCGTTGCCGAACAATAACTGTGACAATGAATTTCCGCGATAATCAGAGTAAGCTTCTTGTCCGAAACTAAATGCGATTGTCATGTATTTGATGAGCGCATCGCTTGAGGCGTCCGTTATCACACCCCCATTGGCAGCTAAAGCATTTTCAAATTCCGTTTGTGCCTTTGTAGGATTGACATTGGAGATTCGCATGGCAAAACGTAGGCGAAGCGAGTTTGCCAGTTGTTGCCATTTAGTTACATCACCGGCATAGATGAGGTCACCTGTCACTTTATCTTTGGTCGGATCGATTTTATTGACGGCATCTTCCAGCTCCAGAAAGAAAGCGTTGTAAATATCTTCCTGTTTGTCATACTTCGGATTGAACTTTCCTTCGAGGAATCCCAGGCCGGCTTCACTGAAAGGAGCGTCTCCGTAAGTGTCGGTGATGATAGACATAAGATAAACCCGATAAATGCGGAGCACAGAGTTGATGTTCACTTTCTCTGCATCTTCGGCTGTGCGATATTGAGCATCAATGATATTCTTCAGGGATTGAGTGTAGAACGATGTCCAGATACGGCTCATTTCATTATTATCTAGCGTATGGCGTCCGCCGTAGTTGGTGGTGTTCCAACATCCCATCAGTTGTTGGGTGAATGCATAATGGTAGTTACGGTAGATTTCCATCATACTAAGGTCTCCGTACGTTTGCAGTTGGGCAGTGGTGAGCTGCGCATTCGGGTCGATGGTAGCGGCCTTGGAAGGGTCGGTATTCATGTTTTCCATGTATTCATCGCTGCAAGAAGCGAAAAACAGGCACATGCCATCGTGATGATTGTGATGTATTTAGATTGTCTCATGATATATCTTTTTAGAATTTCACATTTACATTAAAACCATAGCTTCTGCGTGAAGGCAACGAACCGTATTCAAGTCCCATACCGGTGGTATTGTTGTAGTTGGAATCCGGGTCGATATTCGGGATATTCTTCCATACGATGAACGGATTGCGGGCAACGAACGAAACGGTCAGTCCGCTTATTACATTCTTCAGCCAGGATTTGGGTACATTGTAACTCAACGTTAGCTCACGGCATTTCACGTATGAGTTGTCGTAAATAAACATAGAAGGTGCATTACGGCAAACGCTCATCCAGTAGTCTTCCGGATTGATGTAGATGTCGTTGGGGCGATACGTTCCATCACCGTTGTCGATGACACCCGGAGCAACGAATCCGCCTGTCGGCTTCCAGTTATCGGCTCCTTTTGCAATGCCGGCTGCCAATCTTTCTTCTTCCGAGCGATACCAGGCGTCGCGTCCTGCCAATGTCTCCGGACTTTTACCCGATTCATAAGCAGCACGGGCAGACATCGAATAGAGGTCGGCACCTACTTTCACATCGAATACCGCTACCAGCGAAAGATTCTTGTAGGTAAAGTTGGTGAGTAATCCACCTGTCCAGTCCCAAGAGGCATTACCCAATACGTGGTTGCTCTTGTCATATTGCGGCAGACCGGTTTGCGGGTCAATCAGAATATCTCCCTTTTCGTTCCGTTGGAAGTCCGGGCCTACAATAGAACCAAAGTTCTCGCCTACCTTAGCGGCTACCTGAACGTCGAGCCAAGATGCTTTTTCCAGTTCAAACATATCCGATTCGCCATCCAGTTCTTTTACCTTGTTGCTGTTTTTGGAGAAGTTCAGATTAATGTCCCAGGAAAAATCGCGTGTTTGAATCGGTCGTGTGCTAAGGGCAATCTCAATACCTTTGTTTTCTATCTTGCCGGCATTAATCAAGCGATAGTTATAACCGGTTGTCCAGGAACTTGCCATTCCCATAATCTGGTTTTTACTGATTTGAGAATAGTAGGTGAAATCCAGTCCGATACGGTTCTTCAGGAATTTCAATTCCAATCCCATTTCCACGGAGTTTGTTTTGGTTGGTTTCAAGTCTTTGTTGGGGATGGTTCCGTTATCGATATATCCGATGGTATATCCGGGATAAGCATATTTGGATTTCGTATAGACGAGTCCCAATTGGTAAGGATCGGTATCGCTACCTACTTGCGCCCATGACATACGCACCTTTCCGTAAGGCAGGAGGTCGCCCAGTTTTGTCAGCTCGGAGAATACAAAGCTGCCGGAGAAAGAAGGATACATATACATGTTGTTGCCAGTGGGAAGGGTAGACGATTGGTCGCCACGCAACGTAGCATCGAGGTAAAGCATGTGTTTCCAGCCCACGTTCACTGCTCCGTAAACCGAATTAATCTGCTTGCGGTAACTGCCGGGCACTACACTGATCTCGTTGAAACTCGTCAATGAAGGGACATCGCGTATCTTCATGTCTTGAGCGGTGGTAACGGTGGTCTGGTTGTTCACCTTATATACATTGCCGCCTAACGTAGCGTTGAAATCGAAATCACCCCAATGGTTGTTGTAGAGAGCCAACACTTCAAAGTTGTACATGCGGTTGCGGAAAGCACTGTTTTGAAGTCTTCCGGCTTCGAATCCGGGAGTGGTAGGTGCTTTGTAATCATCGAACGTGAACCAGTTGAGTCGGCGCCAATGTTGCTTGAAGTTTCAGATGTGGGTCGATGTTCCATACGGCCTTGCCGTTCATGCGGAACAAATCTTTTTTGGATTTATTGAAGTTCTTATAGATATCCCAGTACGGATTCACGTTGTAGGGATCCATACCGTTCCAGTTGGAATATTCGCCGTCGGCAGTTTGATAGGTTTGCAACCATTCCTGGTCGTAGGTGGTGGCAAGGGTCATCAGGTTTTTACCGATATTGGACTTGCTGTCGCCCAGAGCCGGACGGTTCTTCACGTCTTCCCGTGTATAGTTGACGCTGAAATCCAGGTCTACCTTTCCTGCAGACGTATTGGCGCGCAGGTTGAAAATGTCACGGCTCATGTGCGTTTGGGGAACAATGTCTTTATTGCGCATATCCGTATAGGTAAAGCGAATTCCGGTTTTTCCGCTGTTCACACCTATGATGGCGGAGTTGGTGGCGGTGATACCCGTGCGGAAGAAGTTGGACGTATTGTCGGGGACAATGAGGAAAGGGCGTTCTACGCCGTCGAAATACTTCAGCATGTTTGAACCGTCCGCTTTGGGACCCCAACTTTTGTTTGTGTTGGATATGGCATCATAGCTATAAGTACCGTTGCTTCCCATACCGTATATCTGTTGCACTTCGTCCCATTTGGCAAGTTGGGTATCGAAAGTCAGTGTTCCGTTATATTCCACGCTGATTTTATCCTTGTTGGCTCGCTTGGTTGTAATCAAGATAACACCGTGGCTGGCACGGCTACCATAAAGTGCGGATGCCGCAGGGCCTTTCAATACCGACATGTTTTCTACGTCATCGGCATTGATGCTCGAAATACCGTCGCCCAAGTCGAAGCCTCCGTTTGTGCCGGCACTGCCGAAATTGGTGTTGTCCAAAGGTACACCGTCCACTACATAAAGAGGCTGGTTATTGCCGGTCATTTCGGTACTGCCTCGTAGAATAACGCGCGTAGAACCGGAAGGACCACCGGCGGTCTGGCTGACTACCAAGCCCGGCACACGTCCTGCCATGGAGTTGATAAGATTCGTTTCTTTCGCTTTGGTCAAGGCTTCACCTTTCACTTCATCAATGCCATAGCCCAACGCTTTGCGCTCTCTCTTGATGCCAAGGGCGGTAACTACCACTTCATCCAATGCTTTGGCATCCTCTTTCAAGGTGATGTTCAAAGGACCTCTTCCCGCTTTTACTTCTTCGGATTTATAACCCACGTAGCTGACAACGAGCGTAGCTCCCGCTTTTACATTCAAACTGAAATTTCCATCCAGATCGGTAATCGTTCCGTTGGCAGTTCCTTTCTCCACTACGGAAGCCCCAATGATGGGACCTGTGGCATCGCTCACTTTTCCGGTTACCTTGTTGCTTTGTTGTTGAATAGCCTGGGAACTTGGTTCCGTTGCTGCATACACTTGCTGGAAACCTCCCGCCATCCAAAGGGCGAGTGTTCCGCAAAACAGTAGATACTTACATTTTTCCATATTCATAGCATATATATTTAAGATTCCTATAATATTTTCACCCAGTCGATGTACATATTCACTTTCTGACCGTCTTTCAGGCCCGTCAGTTTATTAATGTCGGTAATCCCTGTAAACGCACCTCCCATGGCGAGGTTGAACAGGATGTAGAAGTTGTCATGAAAGTATGTGTTCGAGCTAATGTCGAACGTATGAAACTTGACGTTGTCGATGGATATTGTCAGGTTGTTTTCATCCCAATCCAGAGAGTAGGTGTGATAATTGCCGTCTTGCAGGCTGTTGGCAACATTGGCTTTGTAGTATTGCTGTTCGTGAGCCGCTGCGCTAGGGCCATAGTGAATGGCGGTGTTCACTTGTTTTTCCGAATCGCCCGCAGCCATTCCGCTCTGTTCTCCCATTTCCATAATGTCGATCTCCCGCATGCCGGCCATTCTTTGTCGTTATCTCCCATCATCCAAACGCAGGCCACAGTCCGCCGTTAGTCTTGGGAAGCTTGATACTTGCTTCTATCTTGCGATACTTGAAACTCTTTTTCCCTTTTGAATTGATCCTGCCGGAGTAAATTTTATTCCCTTTGCGTTCGGCGGTAAGAATCAGAACCGATTTATCCCCGTCCTTTCCTATCGATACATGAGCGGCATCGTATGCCTGTAGCTCTTGATTGGTCCAACCGGTTCATGAGTTTCTTTCGTCCATACTTTTTCGTCGAAAAGTTGAAATCGTCTTTAAAAAGAATGTCTTGTGGATTTTCCTCCGGTTCCGTTCCAACAGAATCCGACGAACAGGATTGTTGCGCGAAGCAAACGGATAAAAATAGGAATAGTGCTACTTTTTTCATCGTTTTAGCATTTTAAAGGTTAAACGTAATATGTGCTTTATACTTGTAAAGCTTGGTGCAAAGATGCTAATATCCGGCTGAAACGATGGTCAGATTGCTGACATATTAGGTTTGATTGCTGACAAATCTGCTGATTTTTATCGAACGGACGTTATCTTACCCATTCTTTTTCAAAGATTGTTGCTATACAAGAATGAGGTAAATGATAATTTTGCGGAGTGCCCTGAAAGGCTTAATTATATAGCGTAGGGCAACGCCTACGTAAAAACGACAATCTGAATTTGCGCCCTGAAAGCATAATTGTATACAGTTCCGCCCTTTCAGGCTTGTGGCTGGTGTGTTTTTTTTCGTAGGGCG
>ENA-OQIG01000139-OQIG01000139.1-human-gut-metagenome-genome-assembly--contig:-NODE-139-length-40543-cov-2.317820_pt1 | contig 40543 bp, 78 predicted proteins | sample MGYA00242576_ERZ504741 | MGnify/ENA primary metagenome ERZ504741 (study PRJEB26092, sample SAMD00036436) | human gut metagenome | host: Homo sapiens | study: EMG produced TPA metagenomics assembly of... | reverse complement strand
TCTACGGAAACGATTGATATAACGGTTGCCGTTGTTCAAAGCCGGTTTTGCTGGTTTCCTTTGGCTGTTGACCGTTGACCGGGCGGATTTTTTCATACGCAAAAAAGAGGCTGTTGCTTTTGCAACAGCCTCTTACCTTTTAATTGGTGGGATTATGCGGATTCGAACCGTAGACCTCATCGATGTGAGCGATGCGCTCTAACCAACTGAGCTATAATCCCGATAAATTGTATTATACGCTTCTTTCCCAAATAATGCAAGGGTTTTTATAAAAAAATTCCTGCAGCCACTCCGGCCACCAAAAGCCCTGGCAGCATGTTTCCCACCCGGATCTTCAGGAGACGGGTCATGTTGATCCCCACCCCCAGGATCATCAGCCTCCGCTGGCAGAGATCTCCTGGACCACGGTCTGGCTCATATAGGCCCCAGGATTCCGCCAGAGCCGTCAGGATGCCCTGATAGACCCCTACGGACAAGGCGGAGAACAGGACCCCGATCCCCATATTGGAGGCGTAGATGATGCCGCTGAGGCCGTCGATCATGGCCTTGGTGTATAAGGTGGTGGCATCCCCGCTGAGCCCGTCCTGGATGGACCCTACAATGGCCATGGCCCCACACAGTACAGGAGACTGGTGGACAGGAATCCTTCCACAAAGGCCTCCGTCCCTGCATCTCCCTTTCCCTTGGCTTTCTGGACCCGGGCCGCCAGCCAGGTGCCCACCTGTTCCAGTTTCTCTTCGATCCCCAGGGCTTCCCCCAGGATGGATCCGGTGACCAGACTGATGATGGTCAGCAGGATGTGCTGTCCCTGGAGGGCCATCTGAAGCCCCAGCAGGATCACACAGAGAGCCAGACCGTAAATCACCGTTTCCTGGTATTTTTCCTTGATGCCCCGGCCCACCAGCAGGCCCACCAGGCTGCCGCCGGCAATGGCGGCCACATTCACAAGGGTTCCCGATCCGATCATGGCAGCCCTCACACAGTGAACAGCCCGGTTTTTTTCCGGTTCCCGGACCGGACCGGCCCCTGGAGCAGTTCATAGAGCCGTTCCAGATCTTCCGGTCCATAATATTCGATGAGGATCCGGCCCCCCTGGTCCTTTTGGGAAGGCTCGATCTTCACCCGGTCCCCAGGTACTGGATCAGCTTTTCCTGGAAGGCCCGGGTATCCGGATCCTGGGCCTTCGTTCCGTTCTGGGAAGACGGGGCTTTCCGTTCTTTCTTTCCTGGCGTTTTTTCCGGAGGAAGCAGTTCTTCTTCCGTCTTCAGGTAAAGATGCCAGGGTTTCCCTGCTTTTTCCGCCTTGGCCACTTCTTCCACGATCCGGGCAGACCAGCCCCCTTCCGCCGCCTTCCGGGCCAGTTCATTGATTTTCTCCGGCGTATCCAGCCCCAGGAGGGGCCGTACCTGGCCGGGAGACAGTTTCCCTGCGGAAACCAGTTCTGCCGCTTCAGCGGGCAATTTCAGCAGCCGCAGGGCATTGGCCACCGCCGCCCGGCTTTTCCCCAGCTTCCGGGCCGCTTCTTCCTGGGTCAGCCCCAGGGTCTCCATCAGCTGCTGGATGCCCCGGGCCTCTTCCATGGGATCCAGGTCGCTGCGCTGCATGTTTTCCACCAGGGCCACTTCCATCATGGCATCTTCATCGTAGTCCCGGACCACCACCGGCACCTTGGTGAGTCCGGCGGCTTTGGCCGCCCGCCAGCGCCGTTCCCCGGCCACGATTTCGTACTGCCGCCCTTTCTTCCGGACGATCAGGGGCTGGATCACCCCGCTCTGGCGGATGCTTTCCTCCAGTTCCCGGAGGGCCTCAGGGTCAAAGGTCTTCCGGGGCTGGTAGGGATTGGGCTTCAGGTTCTTCACCGTCACTTCCCCTACCGCTTCTCCGGCCTGTTTCTCTTCCACCGCCGTTCTGGCCGCAGGAGCTCCCTTGGCTTCCGCCCGCCGAACATCTTGTCCAGGCCCGTCATGCCCAGACCGCCTTTCTTACCGGCCACGGCGCTTCACCTCCCTTGCCAGTGCTCTGTAGGCTTCCGCCGCTTTCCCGTGGGGATCGTACACGGTAATAGGCTGTCCATAGCTGGGGGCTTCCCCCAGCCGCACAGAACGGGGAATCATGGTCTTGAACAGCAGCTCAGGGAAATGTTCCTTCACCTGGGCCACCACATCGTTGGACAGGTTGGTCCGGCTGTCCGTCATGGTCATGACGATGCTTCAATGGTCAGATCCGGGTTGGTGGACTGACGGATCCGGTCCACGGTGGCCAGCAGCTGGGTCACGCCCTCCAGGGCATAGAATTCACACTGGATGGGGATCAGCACGCTGTCCGCCGCGTCAGGGCATTGACGGTCAGCAGGCTGAGAGAAGGGGGACAGTCGATGATTACAAAGTCGTAATTATCCTTTATTTTGTACAGATGTTTTTTCAGGCATTGGGGGGATTCTTTTTCTCGATCAGATCGATTTCCGCGCCGGCCAGTTCATGGTGGCAGGAGCCACCCACAGATCCTTCCAGGCAGTGGGCTGGATGATCTCCTCCAGTTCCGTATGGTTGATCAGCGCATCATACAGACAGCGTTCCAGGCTGCTTTTATCGATACCCAGACCGCTGGTGGCGTTCCCCTGGGCGTCCAGATCCACCAGCAGGGTCTTTTTCCGTCCTTCCGCCAGACAGGCCGCCAGACTGATGCTGGTGGTGGTCTTCCCCACCCCGCCCTTCTGGTTGGCCACGGCAATGATTCGGGTCATAGGGTCCACTCCTTTCAAATGGGATTTCCTTTTTGGGACACTGTAGGATATTGTAACATAGAAATGAGGTTGTTGCACATAGAAGCAACAACCTCAGGTCACGAGCCATGAGTCGCGGGGCTCGGGCTTGTTTCTGCAGCTCTTTCCGTCCTTTTCTTTTCAAAAAACAGCGATGCAGCTGTACCCTGACTCCAGGACCGTATCATCCGGCCCTCACCAACAAGCCCGGGACCCATAGCCCGCAGCCCTAAATCCTGTACCCTCTCTTCCCGATCTCCACTACGGTCTCACAGGCTTTCACCAGACTGGGGATGGGCAAATATTCGAACCGGCCGTGGAAATTGGCGCCCCCGGTAAACAGGTTGGGGCAGGGCAGGCCCCGCCCAGGACAGCTGGGCTCCGTCGGTGCCGCCCGGATGGGTTCCACCACCGGCGTGACCCCACCGCCTCCATGCTTCCCGGCCAGGTCCACCACGGCCATATGGCCGTCCCGGATCTTTTCCGCCATATTGTAGTACACATCATGGTGTTCCAGTTCCACGCTGCCAATGCCATACTTTTCGTTCAGGAAGTCCGCCAGCCGGTCCAGGAAGACCTTCCGTTCCCCGAACCGTTTTTGGTCATGGTCCCGGACCAGCATGTGCATCCGGCAGGTTTCCACATCTCCCGTGATTTTGTACACATGGAAGAATCCTTCATACCCTTCCGTGTATTCCGGTTTTTCTCCTGCCGGCAGCGCCTGCTGCCATTCCGCCGCCATGGCCAGGGCATTCTTCATCTTCCCTTTGGCGGAACCGGTATGGACACTGCGCCCATGGAAAGTGACCACCGGGTTGTCCGCATTGAAGTTCTCATATTCCAGACCTCCCAGTTCCCCGCCGTCCACCGTATAGGCAAAATCCGCTCCGAATTTCGCCACATCGAAGCCGGAGGCGCTGCGTCCGGTTTCCTCGTCAGGGTGAACCCCACCCGCAGTCCCGTGGAGGATTTCCGGATGGTCCAGGAAATGTTCCATGGCGGTGACGATGGCCGCCACCCCGGCCTTGTCGTCGGCCCCCAACAGGGTGGTGCCGTCGGTGAACAGGATGTCCTGTCCCCGGTATTTCCGGATTTCCGGGAAATCCTTTACGGAAAACACGATGCCCTTGTCCCGGTTCAGCAGCACATCTCCCCCGTCATAGTTCCGGACCCGCAGGTTTTACATCCTCCCCGGAGCGTCCGGACTGGTATCCATATGGGAAATGAAGCCCGTCACCGGTCCGGAGATCCCCGCTGAAGCCGGCAGGGTGGCCATCACATAGCCATGGTCATCCAGGGATACATCGGAAAGCCCCAGTCCCTTCAGTTCTTCCGCCAGGGCCCGGGCAAACACCATCTGTTCCGGGGTGCTGGGCAGCAGGGCATCCTGTTCCTCGTCGGACTGGGTGTCAAAGGAAACATATTGCAAAAAACGGTCCACCAGTTTGTTTTCGTCGATCATGGTATCCGTCTCCTTTCTGGATCTGAGGACAGCAACGCTGCCCGTAATGGTCACCGGTCACTGGCCGTTGACAGGAGCCGCACAACCGGCAGCCCGCAAAACACACGGGCAAACGATTATTTGGCGGGCGGCCGGGCCTGCCACCCCTACGGGAACGATTGATGCTGCCATTACCGTTGTTCAAAGGGGGTGTGATTTTTTCACCCTCCCTTACAGCTTAAAGTCCACAATGGCTCCCACGCCTACTCCGTCCACCCGGTTGATGTTGGAGATACTGGTGGCGTCGATGGGGATCATGGCCTTGACCCGTGCCACGCTGAGGAACTTCCCTTCCAGCTGTCCCACCGCTTTTACCTTGTCCACCTGGGCTTTTGGCCCCACCACCTGGACGGCGCCGATGTAGCTGCCGCTGCCCAGGCTGAGGATGGGCACCACCTTGGTGGCATAATGGTATCCATGCCCTTCTGAAGGGTCATTTTGTTGATGAAGGTGTTGATTTCTCCCCCGAACCGGCTGACAGATAGCTGATGCTCCCAGTTTCAGGACGGAACCCAGATCAAAAGCCTGGGCCGGCAGAGCTGCCGTACCGGCTCCCAACAGATAGGCGGAAAGCACTGCGGCTGCGATTTTCTTGTTCATGGATGGAACCTCCTTCAGGATCAGATGGTTCAAGGATACCACAAAGAAGTTACGTTTATGTGACAAAGGACTGACAACAAAAAGAAGGCAATGTTTCACGTGAAACATTGCCTTCTTTCCCCACTCACAGCGGTTTCTTCACCGCCGTCCCGGCTTTCCGGGGATATTGCTTCGGAGTGGGCCGCACCTTTTCGATGGTGATGATGGCCCGCTGATCGGTCAGCCCCGGCAGCTGCACCGGCCGGACTTCTGTGATCTTTCCGCCCAGCACTTCCACCGCATGGTGGGCAGCGTCCACTTCCTCCTGGTATCGGCTGCCTTCATGGCGTAGAACACGCCCCTACCCGGACCAGGGGCAGGCAGTATTCCGCCAGCACCGGCAGGGCCGCCACCGCCCGTGCCACCGCCACATCGAATTTTCCCGGAGGGCCGGATCCTTCCCGGCATCCTCTGCCCGGGCATGGGTGCACCGGACCTGGCCCAGGCCCAGATCCTTCACCACCTGCTCCAGGAAATTCAGCCGCTTCTGGAGGGAATCGATGAGGGTCACCCGCATCCCGGATCATAGATCTTCAGGGGCAGCCCGGGGAACCCGCGCCGGTGCCCACATCCACGATGGTATGGTTGTGGAACCGTTCCGGATCGTACACCAGCAGGGAATCCACCATATGCTTCACTGCCACTTCCTCCGGATCCGTAATGGCCGTCAGGTTCAGGCTTTTGTTGGTTTCCAGCAGCATTTCCGCATACCGGGTGAACTGGTCCAGCTGTTTTTCGCTGAGGGTAAAGCCCGCCGCATTCCCTGCTTCTTTCAGGGTTTCCCGATAACTCATGCTTCTTCTCCCTTCCGGCGCTGGGTTTCCAGCCACACCATCAGCACGCTGATATCCGCCGGGGACACCCCGGAGATCCGGCTGGCCTGACCGATGGAAACCGGCCGCTGCTTCGTGAGTTTTTCCATGGCTTCCGAAGACAGTTCCTGGATTTTGGTATAATCCATATCGTCCGGCAGCAGTTTGTCTTCCAGTTTCAGGGCCCGTTCCACTTCCTGTTTCTGTTTCCGGATATAGCCCTGGTACTTCACCTGCACATCCACCTGTTCCGCCGCATCCACCGGCAGTTTTTCCAGGCCAAAGGCGTCCGCCAGTTTTTCATAGGTCACTTCCGGCCGGCGGAGCAGGTCCAGCATGTTGATGGAACTCCGGAGAGCCGTGGACCCCATGCCGGTGACTTTTTCCTGGTTCTCCTCACTGGGAGCCAGATTGATCCTGGAGAGATTGAACAGGGTCCGCTCGATCACGTCCCGTTTCCGGGTGAAGGCGGCATACCGGTCATCGGTGACCAGCCCCACATCCCTGCCCTTCTGGGTCAGCCGCAGGTCCGCATTGTCCTGGCGCAGCAGCAGCCGGTATTCCGCCCGGCTGGTCATCATCCGGTAGGTTCCGTGGTGCCCTTGGTCACCAGGTCATCGATGAGCACCCCGATATAGGCATCGCTCCGTTTCAGGATCAGGGGTTTCTTCCCCTGGAGCTTCAGGCCGCGTTGATCCCGGCCATAAGCCCTGGGCAGCGGCTTCCTCATACCCGCTGGTACCGTTGGCCTGTCCCGCACTGAACAGCCCGCTGATGGCCTTGTGTTCCAGGTTGGCTTTCAGCTGGAGGGGATCCAGCAGTCATATTCAATGGCATAGCCGGCCCGCATCATCTTGCAGTGTTCCAGCCCGGGGATGGTCTGCATAAAGGCCACCTGGATCTCTGCCGGCAGGGAAGAACTCATACCCTGGACATAGACTTCGTTGGTCCGGAGCCCCTCCGGTTCCAGGAACAGCTGGTGCCGGTCCTTGTCGGCGAACCGGATGATCTTGGATTCGATGCTGGGGCAGTACCGGGGCCCCACCCTTCGATCATGCCGTTGAACATGCAGCTCCGGTCCAGGTTGTCCCGGATGATCTGATGGGTCCGGGGATTGGTGTAGGTCAGGTAGCAGGGCACCTGATTCCGGGTGGTGATGGTGCTCATGAAGGAGAAATTCCGCACCCGTTCATCCCGTACTGGGGTTCCATTTTGGTGTAGTCCAGGGTCCGGGCATCCACCCGGGCCGGAGTCCCGGTCTTGAACCGCATGAGCTGGAGACCGGCTTCCTGGAGGGACCCGGTGAGCTTCATGGCGGACCGCTGGCCGATGGGGCCGGACATGTAGGCCACTTCCCCGTAGAGGATCTTCCCCGCAGGTACGTGCCGGTGCAGAGGATCACCGCGTCGGCTTCGAACACTTCCCCGGTTTCCGCTTCCACCCCCTGGACCTGGCCATTCTTGACCAGCAGCTTGTCGATCATCAGCTGTTTCACGTCCAGGTTGTCCTGGTTTTCCACCACTTCTTTCATGATGGTGTGATACAGGGGTTTGTCCGCCTGGGCCCGGAGAGCCTGTACCGCATAGCCCTTGCCGGTGTTCAGCATCCGCATCTGGATGCAGGCTTCATCGGCTGCCAGTCCCATCTGTCCTCCCAGGGCGTCGATTTCCCGGACCAGATGGCCTTTGGCTGGTCCCCCCACGGACGGATTGCAGGGCATCAGGGCAATATTGTCCATGGACAGGGTGGCCAGCAGGGTCTTCTGCCCATCCGTGCCGCTGCCAGAGCCGCTTCGCATCCGGCATGGCCGGCTCCCACCACTACCACATCATAATGATCCACTACGATCATGCTTTTCCCCTCCGCTGTTACTTGCCCACACAGAACTGGGCAAAGATTTCATCGATGATTTCATCCGGCACGTCTTCCCCGGTGATTTCCCCCAGGTCATGGAGGGCCTGGGTCAGGTCTATGGTGAGACAGTCATAGGGCAGATGCTGCCGGGCCCCTGCCAGGGCATCCTCCAGGCTCTGAAGGGCCTTTTCCAGCAGGTTCTGCTGCCGGGCATTCTGGGTCATGCTGCTGCTTTCGCTGTCGGACCCTTCTCCGTAGACAAAATCCCGGAGCCACTGTTCCACCTGTTCCAGGCCCTTCCCTTCCTTCACGGAAAGGACCAGCACATCTTTTTCTCCATAGGTTTTCCGGAGCCCCTCCACATCCAGGGCCAGGGGCAGATCCGCCTTGTTCACCAGGATCAGTTTTTTCCGGTCCCGGAGACTTTCCAGCAGCTGCCGGTCTTCCGGATCCAGGGGCTGGGAGCCGTCCAGCACCACCAGGGCCAGCTGGGCATCCTCCAGAGCCGCCCGGGACCGTTCCACCCCGATCTTTTCCACCAGGTCGCTGGTATCCCGGAGCCCGGCGGTATCCGTGAGCACCAGGGGGATCCCGCCGATGGTCATCTGTTCCTCAATGATGTCCCGGGTGGTGCCAGGGATATTGGACACAATGGCCCGGTCCGCCTGGAGCAGGCTGTTCAGCAGGCTGGATTTCCCCACATTGGGCCGGCCCACGATGCCGTCCGCAGCCCTTCCCGGAGGATCCGGCCGGCAGTCCCCCGGCGCACCAGGGTTTCCACCGCCTTTTTCCCTTCTTCCAGGGTGGATACGGTACGGTCATAGGTGACTTCTTCAATATCGTCTTCCGGATAGTCGATGCAGGCCTCCAGCTGGACCACCAGGTCCCGAAGAGTTTTCCGCAGGGCTTTCACCTGCCGGGACAGTCCCCCTTCATGGCCCCGGTTGGCCGCTGCCAGGGCCTGCCGGCTCCGGGCATTGATGATGTCCATGACGCTTTCCGCTTCCGCCAGGTCCAGACGGCCGTTCAGGAAGGCCCGTTTGGTGAATTCCCCCGGTTCTGCCGGCCGCGCCCCGGCCTGGAAGTCAGTCTCAGGATTTCCTGGAGGGCTTCCCGGCCCCCGTGGCACTGGATCTCACAAACATCTTCTCCCGTATAGGAATGGGGTCCCGGCATGTACACCGCCAGCACCTCATCCACCACCTGGCCTTTCCCGTCCAGGATATGGCCGTACAGCAGCTTCCGGGCATTTTCCCTTCCAGGCTGTTCCCGCCCGGCAAAGAACCGGCGGACAATGGCAAGGCTGTCCGGTCCGCTGACCCGGATCACCCCAATGGAACCCACGCCCAGAGCAGTGGCAATGGCACTGATTGTATCATCCATCATTCGTTTCCTCCAAAAGAAAAAGAGGGGCTGTTGCAGCGCAACAGCCCCGTCAACGGTCAGCTGTCAACGGTCAACTGCCGAAGGAAGCCAGCACAGCTGGCTTTGAACATCGTCAAAACAACTTGAGCAACCAACTTTTTTCCCATACAAACTCAATTTGAGAAAATTGATTTCCGACGGCCGCTGGCCGCTGACTGTTGACCGCTGACAAAAAAGGTCCTTATTTCAGATCGATGACCACTTTGCGGTAGGGTTCTTCTCCTTCGCTGTAGGTGGTTACCGCCGGATCGTTCTGCAGACTCATGTGTACGATCTTCCGTTCATAGGGATTCATGGGTTCCAGCATGGCCTTCTTCCGGGTCCGTTTCACCCGGTCCGCCAGATTTTTGGCCAGCCGTTCCAGGGTTTCCCGCCGGCGTTCCCGGTAGTTCTCCGCATCCAGGATGATCCGGTGCCAGTTTCTGTGGCCCTTGTTCCCGGCCAGATTGGTCAGGTACTGGAGGGCATCCAGGTCTGGCCGTGTTTTCCGATCAGGACACCGATGCCGTCCCCATGGATTTTCAGGATGATTTCCTCATCCTTCCGGCTGATGAATTTTTCGATGAGCAGGTCCATGCCCATGGCACGGAAGACTTCTTCCAGGAAAGTCTTGGCCGCGGCGGCCACAGCCTGCCGTTCCGCATCCCGGTCTGCCGGTGCTTTGGTTTCCTGTACCGGTTCTTCCGGAACCTCTCCCTTTGCCGGTTCAGGCTTTTCTTCCGGGATTTCCGCCACCGGTTCCGGAACGGAAGGTTCCTCTGCCGGGACTTCCTTCACCGTTACCCGCACTTTGGCATCCCGGCCTCCGAACAGGCCCAGGATCGAACTTTTGGATTCCTCCAGGACTTCCACGTCCACCTGATCCCGGCTGACACCCAGCACTGCCAGTGCCGCCTTCACTGCGTCTTCGACGGTTTTGCCCGTCTTTTCCACCATGTTCATCTTCAAGCCTCCTTACAGGCCCTCAGGCACTTGTTTTGTCTTCTTATTTCTTCCGGTCCAGCAGGAACTGCTGTCCGATCTGCATAATGTTCATGACTACCCAGTACAGCACCAGCCCGGCCGGGAACTTCAAGCTGATGTACCCGATGAACAGGGGCATGAAGTACAGCATGATCTTCCCCTGGGGATTGTCAGAGGGGGGCATGGTCTGTTTGGACTGGATAAAGGTGGTCAGAGCGGACAGGATGGGCAGGATGTAGTAGGGATCCGGATCGGCAATGCTCTGCATCCACAGGAAAGAGCTGGGTCCTGCATACTGGAAATCCCGGATGCCGTAGAAGATGCCGATCATGATGGGCATCTGGATCAGCAGAGGCAGACAGCCGGCCAGCGGATTCACGCCTTCCGACTTGTACAGCTCGGACATTTTCTGGTTCAGGGTCACCTTGTCGTCCTTGTACCGGGCCTGCAGCTCCTTCATTTTGGGCTGGATCCGGCTCATGGCGCGGGTGGAAGCGATCTGCTTGGCTGTCAGCGGCGACAGGATCAGCTTGATCAGGATGGTCATGATGATGATGGCCAGCCATAGCTGGGTTCCCCGATCAGACGGGTCAGTTCATAAATATGGGCCACAACCTGTTGGACAAACGAGCTTAAAATTTCCAAAGTTCGACTCCTTTTCTTCCTGTCCGTTAGGGCACAGGATCATATCCTCTTGTGGAAAGGATGACATTTCAGTATTCTCTTCACAGCCAGATAGGATCCCTTCCAAAAGCCGTATTTCTGGACGGCTTCCAGCGCATACTGGGAACAGGTGGGTATGAACCTGCACCGGGGTGGAAAACAGGGAGAAATCCATACCTGATAAAAACGGATCAGGCAATGGCAATGGTTTTCATAAGCCTCCGCTGATTTACAGCAGACCGGCCTTTCTGGCCAGTCGCCGGAAAACTTCTTCATAGACTGCATAGGGAGCATGGGCCAGACGATGGCGGGCCACCCAGACGATGGCGTGTTTTCCCTTCAGACGGGCCTGTTCCTTCCGGAACACTTCCCGCATCCGGCGCTTCACCTGGTTGCGCAGCACAGCATGTCCCAGCCGCTTGCCCACAGCCGTCCCCAGCTGGTTCTGTCCGTTGGCTGAGGGAAGCACGTAGAAGACCCCGTACCGGTCCGCAAAGGATCTGCCTTTTTCGTAGACCTCCTGGAACCGCCCATGAGCCTTGACCCGGTTGGCCTGGTATATTTCATTGGGGGAACATTCTGTTCCAAACTCCTGCACCTGCCTTGTAGTAAAATAGGCCGCGAAGAGCGGCCTATCTTAATCTTTATGCAGACAATCTCTTTCTGCCTTTTGCACGTCTTCTTTTTAAGACTTGTTTACCACCCAGAGTCTTCATTCTTTCTCTGAAGCCATGAGTCTTTTTTCTCCGATTGGTATTCGGTTGAAAGTTCTCTTCATGTTCCTAACCCTCCCTTGCCTCCAAAGATACGTCAAGATCTATAATAAGTAAATCGTTTGACAGCTCATATCATTATAAGAGGAAAAAGAGAGAGTGTCAATATATTTACCAAGAAAACCGGAGAAAACCTTCCTTTTTTCTTACTTTTCATGGACCCGTTTCCCGGTGATGTGTTCCGGCACCAGTTCCAGCATGGTCACCCGGCTGGCGGCCCGTTCCATGACCTGGTCCACTTCCTCCACGGAAGGGTAGTACTTCAGGCCGATCTGCCGCAAAAGAGCCATGGCCCGGTCCCGGTCCTCCAGGATATGGAGCCGGCCGAAAACTGTCACGGACCGGACCGTATAGGCCAGTCCCCTTCCAGCTTCACCCCGGCATCGTGGACATTGAAGGATACCTTGTCACAGCGCCGGATGGCATCGATCTTGTGACCCTCCCCGGCTCCGTGGAAATAGATCCGGCCGGAAGCCTCCTCGTAAAAATAATTGATGGGAAGAGCATAGGGATAGCCCTCATCCCCGGCCAGAGCCAGGGTCCCCCGTTTTTCCTCCTTCAACACTTCCAGCATTCCTCCGCAGAGAGCGCCTGTTTGAAACGCCGCATGGGACGAAACATGGTATCAGCTCCTTTGTGTAAGGGGCTGCCGCCCAGGCGGCAGCCCTGTTTTTGTCAGCTGTCAACAGTCAGCAGCCGTTATTTCCCATACCCTCTGGGCATCACGTCCCGGGGAATGGGACATTCATAGGTCCGGCCGTCCATGCGTTTTTGCAGCTCGGCTTTCGCCGCTGCCAGCACTTCCGGTTTTTCGTACAGGGTCCGGGCTCCTTCCGCCAGCACCCGGGCGGCAAAGAAGCAGCCCTTCAGGCACGCTTCCCTTGTCCTGGGCCACCCACTGCCAGGAATGGGCGCTGGTGCCGATGGCAAAACAGGCGGCGGCAAACTGGGCCAGGGGCGTCACATAGCTCACATCCCCGGTGTCCGAAGACCCCATGGCCACGGCGCTGGTGGCTGGTAGGGCAGGATGTAGGCCCCGGAGGATCCTTCCGGATCAGTTCCTCCCGGAGTTCCGGATCCGGGAAAGGCGCCATGCCGGGATCTTTCAGGACCCGTTCCGGACCCACCTGGTCCTGGAATTTTTTCAGGAAGGCTTTTTCCTCCTCCGTCCGCCCGGGGGCCCCCACCGTTTCCATGGCGTCCTGGAGGACCTGTCCCAGGGTCCGGTTGGCACCAGGTTGGATACGCCTTGTCGAAGCGGATGGCCAGTTCCGTTTCCGTCATCAGGGCTGCCCCCCGGGCAATGTTCACCACCCGGTCATAGAGCCGCCGGGTCTCTTCATTGGACCGGGACCGGACCAGATACAACACTTCCGCCTTGGGTTGTACAACGTTGGGTGAAACCCCGCCGGTATCCAGGATGGCATAATGGACCCGCTCGTAGTCGGCCATATGTTCCCGCAGGTAATTGACCCCCACATCCATCAGTTCCACCGCGTCCAGGGCACTGCGGCCGTTCTGAGGGGCGGCCGCCGCATGGGAGGCCCGGCCCCGGAAGGTGAAGGCGGCCTGGATGTTGGCCTGGTTGGTGCCCACCATCACTTCGTTCTGGGTCCCCGGGTGCCAGGTAAGGGCCGCATCCACATCAGCAAAGACCCCTTCCCGGGTCATGTAGGTCTTGCCGCTGCCCCCTTCTTCCGCCGGACAGCCATAGACCCGATGGTGCCCTGGCCCGGATGGGCTGCCAGATAGTCCTTCAGCAGGAGCCCGGCGCCCACAGCGGCAGTGCCCAGCAGGCAGTGGCCGCAGCCGTGGCCGTTGGGATTCTCTTCCCGGGGCTTTTCCTCCCAGACTCCGTCTTCCTGGCTGAGCCCGCTTAAGGCATCATATTCTCCCAGGATGGCGATCACCGGTTTCCCGCTGCCGTATTCCGCCACAAAGGCCGTGGCATATGGGCCAGTCCCCGGGTCACCCGGAATCCGTGCTGTTCCAGCAGATCCTCCATGGCTCCGGCGGACCGGACCTCCTGGAATTTCAGTTCCGCATAGTCCCAGATACAGGCATTGAGTTTCTCCAGTTCTTTTTCATAGGGTTCCAGATTCATGGGCATTGACCTCCTTTGTTGCAAAACAACAGTTGTACAACCTTTGTCGGACATGGGTTGTTTATGCTTTTTCCGGTTTCTCCCGCCGGGCATCCAGTTCGTCCAGCAACCGTTCCCGGGCCAGTCCGTAGCAGGCTTCGATATAGGCCAGACCGGCCTGGCGCACCAGCTGATACCCCAGGAGGGCCGAGGCCGCCTGTCCCACCACCGGCACCGCTTTCAGGAAGCTCCGGGCCGCGAATTTCCGGCCCAGGGTCTTGATGATCACTTTGATTCCTTCCCGGCTCATGCCGCCCAGGACCATGGCCTTGTCCCGGAGAGAGACTTTCCGGCTGCTGTGGATCACTTCCGGCGTGATGCCGAAAGCATCCCGGATACAGCCGTACATCTGGTACAGGATCAGCAGATCCACCGCCGCATCCACCCGATAATGGGGTTGATGCCATTGTAGGCGGCATAGGCGGAACTCCGGCGCACATAGCTCCGGGCCGCTTCCCGTTTGGCGTCCAGCTGTTCCTGGGTCCGGGCTTCCGCGGTCAGGATGTACTTTTCCCTCCGGGCGGCGGGCATTTTCCGGATAATGGCATCATTCAGGTCATCCAGTCCGGCGGGAGCATCCTTCCGGGAACAGACAAAGACCAGTTCGAAATCCTCCCGTCCCAGCTGGCCGCCACATCCCGGCGGATGGAAGCTTCGCTTTCCTCCAGGCTCATCCCTTCTTCATAGATCAGGTCCGTTTTGTTCCGGACGAAGATGCAGGGTTTTCCCTTCCCGGTGAGCTGCCGGAACAATTCCGTATCCCCCTGATGCAGTTTGTCCGAAAACACACAGAGGAACATATCATAGTCGAAAAGATGGAACTGATCGATGAACTCGTTCCAGGGAAAGGATTTTGTTCCGTATCCCGGCAGATCCATAAAGGTGGCATCCCCGTGTTCCACCAAAAGGGGTTCCCGGGTGGTATCCGTTTCCACCCCCACCGGTACCGCCTGATACCCGCAGATGGCATTGATCAGGCTGGATTTCCCGGAACCGGGCTGACCGAACAGCACAATGGTCACATTCTCCTGGTCCAGGTTCTTCATTTTTTCTCTGATGGCATTTCCGTCCTTTGTCATGCGTCCCCCATCCGGATTTCCGCCTGGAGCCGTTCCAGGGCATAGGTGTAACAGTCGTCGATGTATTTCTGTCCCAGGTAATAGAGACTGGCGGCATTGAAGCCCATCACCGCCGCTCCTCCGATCACCGGGATCACTTTGGCGGTTTTTCCGGTGGCTTTTTTCCGGAGCAGCCAGGTGATCCCCTTGGTCACCCGTTCTCCCGTGACCCCTTCCGCCAGTTTTTTCACCGCCTGGGAAGCGGGCCCCTGGGGCAGGACTTCTTTTTCACTGAGACCAAAGGCTCCCGGACCGCCCGGTACAGGCTTTTCAGGATCTGGCTGTCCAGGGCCGCATCCATGCCGATCACCGGATTCAATCCGTTGGCCGCTGCCAGCATCATGAACTTCTTCAGGGACCGTTCCGCCGCCCTCCGCTTCACCTGCAGGGCTTCTTCCGTATAGGCTTTGGCATGGCGGAAGAACCGGTCCCGCTGGGCTTCCGGCAAAAGGGCACCCATGGCCCGTTCCAGTTCCGGGATCCCCCGTTCCCCGGCCGGCCGGTTCCGCCGGCAGCTGGTGAACACCAGGGTTTCCCGGGGCCCCACCTGATGATGGAGATCCGGCGGATCTTTGCTTCCAGCTCTTCCCGGCTGCAGGAAGGATCGTACAGTCCGTCGCATTTGTTCCGGACAAACAGGCAGACCCGGCCGGTCCGGGCAATCTTCCCGAAAAAGTCCACATCCGCCTGATGGAGCTTCCCGGCAAAAACGCACAGGAACAGGTCATACTGGAGAGGATTGAAGGTGCTGAAATAGGCGTTTTCCGGAAACAGGCTGGTATCATAGCCCGGCAGGTCCACATAGATCACATCCGGACATTCCACGATCTGGCTTCCCGGGTGGTGTCCGTGGCCTGGCTCACCCGGGCCACCCGCTGGCCGGCCAGTTCGTTGATCAGGGAGCTTTTGCCGGCCCCCGGCTGCCCGAACAGACAGATTTTGATTTTATGATCCGTTCCCGCTGCCAGGCCTGGAGGAACTGGGATGCCAGATGTTTGTAATCCCCGGCCATACTGCTCCCTCCTTTATGCTTCCTCTTCCGTTTCGTTGGCCAGGCTCCACATGAGCCGGGTCACCGCCGCTTCCAGGGTCATGGGACCGCCGGATTCCACCCCGGCCTGGGCCGCCAGGATCCCCATGGGATACAGGGACAGATCCACCCCGTCAAAAAGGCACTGGCTGACGCAGACCACCTTGACGCCTTTTTTGATGGCCCGGCGGATGGCCGGCAGGAAGTTCTGCTGGTCCGTGTTCACCCCTCCGGCCCCGTAGCATTCCAGCACCAGGCCCCGGTAGCCCCGTTCCACCGCATAATCGATGATGTCCGGTTTCAGGCCGGGGGTCATGGTGATGGCCATCACCCGGGGTTCCATTTTTTCCTCCACCCGGAAGCCCCCCACATTTTCCCGGCTGGGCAGGTTCTTCTTGACCCCTTCCTTGCCGAAATACAGCACCGGTGCCTCGTTGACGCTTTCAAAGGCATTGGGGTTCCGGGTAAAGATCTTCTTGGCACAGTCCCCCTTGATCACCTTGTTCCCAAAGGCCACGAAGACTCCGGGCAGCCCGCTGGCCGCCACGGAAAACGCCAGTTCCAGGTTGCTCCGGGCATCGCTGTTGGTCAGGCTGAGAGGCACCTGGGCCCCGGTGAGCACCACCGGTTTCCCCAGATTGATCAGCATCCGGGAAAGGGCACTGGAGGTATAGGCCATGGTGTCCGTGCCATGGGTCAGCACAAAGGCATCGTAGTCGCTGTAATTGTCCCCGATCAGCCGGGCCCAGGCACTCCAGTGGGCCGGTTCCAGGTTGCTGCTGTCCAGGAGGGTCAGATCCTGTACGGTGATCTCTCCCAGGGTCCGCAGTTCCGGTACCTGCTTCAGGATGTCCTCCCCCTTCAGGGTGGGCTCCAGCCCCTCGTCGGTTACCGTGCAGGCAATGGTTCCGCCGGTGGTCAGAAAGAGTATTTTCTTCATGGATTTTTCCTTCTCCTTGTTCTATAATCTATAGAAACAATTATAGCATATGTAGGGAATTCAGGCAGAGGAAGTGGATGCATTCCAAAGATTTTTCCGGTTGCACAGGGTTGTTTTGATATAAACAACCGTTGTTTTATTGTTGTTTTATCTATTTCTGTTACGTTTGGAGGAGATTTTCCATGACCGGTCTGCTTACCCGAAAACTGAAAAAGAAACTGTCCCTGTCCCTTTCCGGGCTGTTCCTTTCCACCGCCCTGACCTGTCCGCCGCCCCGGCGGCGGAAGCCTTTGACTGGAGCAATGCCATCGGGTCCATTGTCCTGGTCTCCGCCCAGTACAGCATGCTGAACAAACAGGTGGCCTACCTGGACGCAAAGGCCGGGGAGAATACCTGGACCAGATCAAGGGCCAGGAAGGGGTCAATGAAGATCCGGAAGCCAATGCCATGCTGGACCGGGTAATGGGACGGCTGTCCGGTGCCATCGCCAAAACGGATCCTTCCATCGAAAAGAATCCCTATCATTACTTTGTGAACAACAGCACCAAATTCAATGCCTACTGCACCCTGGGCCACAATGTATCCGTGAACATCGGCCTGTTCACCACCCTGAACTACAATGAGGACGAAGTGGCCTTTGTACTGGGCCACGAACTGGGCCACGGGGAACAGCACGACCCGGCCAACGGGGTGAAACGGACCTTCCCCATTGCGCTGCTGGCAGCCGTGGCCGGCAGCCAGAGCAATATGCTGGAAGCGGTGGGCACCAACCTGCTGGCCAACCTGGGCAGTGCCAAACTGGTAACCCTGCCCATGGAAAAGAAAGCCGATGAACTGGCTTCACCTACGCCACGGAAGCCGGCTACAACCCGGGAGCCGGCAGTGCCCTGTGGCAGCGGGTGATGGAAAAGATGGGGAACAACCGGGAAACCTTCCTGGGGACCATCTTCATGCCCAGCGACCATCCCAACAACGGCTCCCGCCGGGACAAATACACCAAAAGAATGTACGAATACAGCGGGAAACATGTGAATGTGGACAAGAAGACCGGCGCCATCCTGGTGAACAAAAAGAATCTGGGACTGGTCCGGCCCGGGGGAGACATGAGCAGCCGGGAACGGACCTATCTGTGGCCGGCAGCCTGGCCCGGGTCTACCACGAACAACCTTCCGTACACCTTCTGCTGAGCAGGACGGCAGCGATCTGTATTTCGGAGGCCGGCGGATCATGAGCCTCCAGTACGGAGATGATGGTGCCGCCTGGGTGGAAAAGCTGAACAAGGCAGCGGGAAAAGGGAAACAACCTGTAAAACAACCAGTTGTTTCCAATAAAAAAGGGACTGTTGCATAAGCAACAGCCCCTTGTCAGTGGTCAGTGGTCAATGGCCGATGGAAATTAATTTTGCAAATTGATTTTGAAACAGCATAAACCGTAGGGGGCGCAGGCCCGGCGCCCCGCCCAAAGCACCCATCATCAGCGTTCAGTCGGGCTGCCCGGCGTGCAGCCCTACAGTTCCGATTGATACAAGCAAAAATTTGCCTGCAAATTTTATCCTTCGGCCGTTGACAGGGTTGTTGCACAAACCGTGCAGCAACCCTTATTTCATCTCTTCCGGCAAAATCAGGTTCAGTACCACAGCCACCACGAACACCACGGCCACGCAGTTTTCGGCGAAGACGCTTTTCATCAGATCCGGGAAGATCTTGAAGATGGCGGGGTTCTGGGTGAACCCGATGCCGATGGACAGGCTCAGGCGCAATGATCATGTTCCGCTGGCTGTAGCCGCAGCTGCCCAGCATCCCGCACCCCGCTGACCACGATGGAGCCGAACATCATCAGGTGCAGCCCCCCAGCACCGCTTCCGGCAGGGACGCCAGGATCACCCCCAGCACCGGGAACAGACCGGCCAGGATCATAATGGCCGCCCCGCTGGCCACCGCCTTCCGGTTCACCACATGGGTCATGGCGATAAGCCCCACGTTCTGGCTGAAGGACGTGATGGGCAAGCACCCGAACAGGGAGGACAGGGCACTGATGAACCGTCCACGCCAATGGACCTTCGATTTCCTTATCCGTGGCATTCCGGCCAAAGCCCATGACCGTCAGCGCCGACGTATCCCCCAGGGTTTCCGTGGCGGATACCAGGAAAATCAGGAATACGGAGAAAATGGCGTCCGGATGGAATTCCAGGGCATAGGGCAGAGGCTGGGGCAGGGAGAAGAGCCCGGCAGAACCGATCTTGGACAGATCCACCATACCGTAGAAAAAGGCGGTGATGTACCCCACGATCAGCCCGAAAAGCACGGACAGCTGCTTGTAGAAGGACTTGGCTTTGATGTTGAACACCAGGCAGGACACCAGGGTCACGGTCCCTACGATCATATAAGGAGCTTCCCCGAAATGGGGGTTGCCAAAACCACCCCCGAAGGAATTGGCCCCAATGCCCAGCAGGGAGAACCCGATGGAAGTCACCACGCTGGCGGAAACGATGGGCGGGATGAACCGGCGCCACCACCGGGCAATGAGTCCCAGACAGCCTTCCAGACAGCCCCCCACCAGGGCCGCCCCCAGGATGGCCCCATAGCCGTATTTGGCCCCGATCACACAGAAGGTGGATACAAAGGTGAAGCTGATCCCCATGATGATGGCAGCCGGCTCCCCAGGGGACCCACCGGGAACATCTGGAACAGGGACCCCACCCCGGCCATGATCATGGCCGCCTGGATCAGGGCCGCCGCCTGTTCCGTGGGCATCTTCACCGCCCCGGTAACGATCAGGATGGGGGCGATGTTGGCCACAAACATGGCCAGTACGTGCTGGAGACCGAAGGGCACCGCTTTTTTCAGGCTGATTTTTCCGTCAAACCGGTAAATGGGATCGGACAGGTCCAGCTCCGGTTCCTGGATTTTTTCTTCTGCCATGGCCCCTCCTTACCGGAATACAATGGTGCCGGATGCGGCATCCATTTTTTCAATGATGGCCAGGCTCCGGACATCATAGCCCTTCTTCCGCAGGGCATCGCCGCCCCCCTGGAAGCCTTTTTCGATGGCAATGCCACTCCTTCCACTTCGGCACCAGCCTGGTGGACCAGGTCGATAAGGCCTTCCACCGCACAGCCGTTGGCCAGGAAGTCATCGATGATCAGTACGTGATCTCCGGCATTCAGGTATTTCTTGGAAACCACTACATGGTTTACCTTGTTGTGGGTGAAGGATCTGATTTCCGTGCTGTAGACGTCCTTGTCCATGTTGCTGCCGGCGCTTTTCTTGGCAAAGAGCACGGGCACCCGGAAATGGACCGCCGTCAGACAGGCAATGCCGATGCCGGAAGCCTCGATGGTCAGGATCTTGCTGATGGGCCGGTCCTTGAACAGTTCGTAGAATTCCTTCCCCAGCTTGCTGATGAAAGGCACATCGATCTGGTGGTTCAGGAAACTGTCCACCTTCAACACATCGCCGCTTTTAATGGTCCCGTCCGCCAGGATTTTCTTCTGCAGTAAATTGTACTCTGCCATGTCTTCCTCCCGTTTCTTCCAGACAAATCATATTGTTTTTATAAAGGGATATTATATCATATCCGTACCTTCCGGAGAACAAAAAAAGAGGTGTGAAAAAACAGCTTTCACACCCCCTGTCAACTGTCAACGGCCAAAGGAAGCCAGCAAAGCTGGCTTTGAACAACGGCAACCGTTATATAAATCGTTTCCGTAGAGGCGGCAGGCCCGGCCGCCCGCCAAATCAGCCGTTGACCATGTGTTTTGCGAGGCAACCGGCCTGTGCCCCCTACGGTTTATGCTGTTTCAAAATCAATTTGCAAGAATTGATTTCCATCGGCTGCTGACTGCTGACAAAAAAGGGGCTGTAAAAAATGATTTCTCACTTTTTCACAGCCCCCTGCTTTTTCAGTTGGAGCGGGCAATGGGAATCGAACCCACCTCTAAAGCTTGGGAAGCTTTCATTCTACCAATGAACTATGCCCGCATCAGATAAACTGTATTTTAGCAATTTTTTCTCTGTTTGTAAAGGGGTAATCCGGAGATTTTGGTAATCCTGCCGGAAATCACCCTGTTGGAACCGGCTGGATTGGGGTATAATAAAAGATACGTAACAAAACTCCTGTCCGGACAGGCTGCTTCTTTCTGTTTCCGGAAATTTTCAGGTAAAGAAGGGATATCCTTGACACCATCTGCTCCTCTCCAGGAACTCCATGCGTTTTATGACAGCCTGCCTTCCGGGATCTGTCTTTTGTCCACCGATGGCCGGGAACAGATCCTGTTCGCCAGCCAGGGCCTGCTCTCCCTGTATGCCTGCCGCACCCAGGAGGAATTCCAGGCCCTGACGGGCAGCCGGTTCCGGGACATGGTGGATCCGGAGGACTACCGTCCCCTGGAATCGTGAGCCATCCTTCCAATGATCCCCTGGCCCGGACCCAGGGCCCCATCCATCCCTTCCTCACGTTCCGGATCCGACCCGGGAGGGCCACTACCGGCGGGTGGAGGGCATCCTGGGCAAAGAGGATGTGCCCCAGCTGGGTACCGTATGGATCCTGAGTCTCATCAGCACTTCCCAGAAAATGCTGGAACTGAAGCGGGATCCGATTACCGGCCTTATGGGGATCCATACCTTCTTCCAGGCAGCCTTTTGCCTGGGCAGCCGGAAGAAACAGGAGGGACAGCTGAAAACCTTCTGTCCCGTTTATCTCAACCTGACCAATTTCAAGCTGTACAACGCCACCTGGGGCATCCAGGCCGGGGACAACCTGCTCCGGACCATCGGGGCTGTACTCCAGAGCCATTTTCCCACCCAGCTGCTGACCCGGCTGACCGGGGACGGCTTTGTACTGATGGCCGCCGCCCAGGACCTGGAAGAGAAGCTCCTGGATGCTGTCAGGCAGGTGAACCAGCTGATCGGCAATCCCAACATCCAGCTGAAGGCGGGGATCTATCCTCCCCAGGAAAACGATTTCCCCCAGGATCTGCGCCAGTCCTTCGACATGGCCAAATCCGCCTGTGATTCCATCAAAAAAGATGCCCTCCAGCCGTTGCCTTCTATACTCCGGAACTGGGTGCCCGGCTGGAGATCCGCTCCTTTGTGATCGAACACTTTGCCCAGGCCTCCAGGCCGGTCATATCCAGGTGTATTACCAGCCGGTGATCCGCAGCCTTACGGGCAAACTCTGCGGCATGGAAGCCCTGGCCCGGTGGATCGATCCGGAGCGGGGAATGATTTCCCCCGGGGTCTTCGTGCCCATCCTGGAAGAAGCCCGGCTGATCCATCAGCTGGACCAGTTCGTCCTGAACCAGTCGGCCCGGCTGCTCCGGGACCTGCGGAGCAGCCATCAGCCCTGATCCCCATTTCCGTGAATTTTTCCCGGATCGACTTCCTGGTGTCCAATCCCTTCCATCTGGTGGAAAAAGTCGTCCGGAAATACGGGCTCCAACGGGGATACATCCGGATCGAGGTGACGGAAAGCGCCCTGATCCACCAGTCAGGCCCCATCTTCCAGACCCTGCAGAAATTCCACACCAGCGGCTACAAGCTGTGGATGGATGATTTCGGCAGTGCCTATTCCTCCCTGAACCTGCTCCACAATTACCATTTCGACCTGATCAAGATCGACCAGGCCTTTCTCCGCAACCTGAACGCCCGGGGCAAAAAGATCATCACCTCCATCATCCTCATGGCCAAATCCCTGGGAATCCACACCCTGGCGGAAGGTGTGGAAACCCGGGAACAGCTGGAGTTTCTCCGGGAAGTGGGCTGTGAAAAGATCCAGGCTTCTATTTCAGCCGTCCCCAGTCCTATGAAGCCCTCATGACCCACCTGAGAAACCGGAACATTCCAGGAGAAACCATTCTGGAAGGCCAGTGTTATGAACAGCTGGGGCTCCAGAACGTGGTGACGGACCTGCCCCTGGGGCTGTTCCGCTACAGCCAGAAGACCATCACCCTGATTTTCATCAATCAGGCCTATCTCCGGGTGCTCCGGAGCGTAGGGATCCATTCTCTGGAAGAAGCCAACCAGGTGCTCCACGATCCGGCCTATCCCCTGGGCAGCCGGATCCGGGCCTATCTGGACCAGGTGGTGGAAGACCGGTCCGTCCCTCCCATTGTCTTTGTGCAGAACGGGCAGTATCTGCGGCTGAAGGCCGGAAGATTACAGGGACGACGCCCTGCTATCTGGGCACTGCAGAACTCCAGAACATCACCTGGGACAAAAAAGCCCCGGCCTCCCAGCAGCAGCTGGATTCCCATTTCCGGAACCTGCTTACCACCTACGACAGTCTGCTGGAGCTGGATCTGGACCGGGATACGGTGGAGCTTCTCCAGAACACCAATCCCTCCCTGGACGGCAGCCGCGTGTATCACGACATCGCTGCCTTTTTCGAGACCTATGCGGACCGGTTCGTCTATCCGGAAGACCGGACCCGGTTCCTCCAATTTCTCCGGCCGGACAACATCCAGCAGCAGGCCAGCCATTCCGACCATGGGGAAACCGCGGATCTGTTCCGGCTGCTCCGGTCCGAGGGCGAGTACCGCTGGTTCGTGTTCCACGGGATCCTCCCTTACAAATCATCCGGACGGAAGCTGCTCCTGGGTATCCAGGAGGAATGCTGGGAACAAAAGGATCCGTCTGTTCGGCGCCGGGAGCTGCCCCAGTTTGCCCGGTCTCTGGGAATCCCTCTGGAAGCATCCCCCCGGGACGAGTCCGCTTATCAGGTACTGTTCTGGAATTCCATCCGCACCTCTCCCCTGAAATTCTTCTGGAAAGACCGGCAGCTCCGATTCAAGGGAGCCAGCCGTTCCTTCCTGGATTTCTACGGTCTGGAAGAAAAGGACATCCTGGGCCGCACCGATGAGGAACTGGGCTGGCACCCGGCTCCGGACCGTACCGGAAAGATGAAGAAGATGTCCTCCTGCAGGGACGGACCATTACCCGGCATCTGGGGACCTGCATTGTCCGGGGGATCCCCCACACCATCCTGTCCAGCAAATTCCCCCTGTACCGGAACAACCAGATTGTAGGATCCTGGGCTATTTTGATGATCTGGAGGATACCCCCGCCCAGCAGGCCCTGCTCCGGGAACTGAGCCTGCGGGATCCGGAAACCGGCTTCCTCAGTTACCGGGGGATGCTGGAAACGGGGCTCCAGTACGCCGACGCCTGGCGCTGCCGGAAGGAGGATTATGCCGCCTGTCTCCTGGATATCCCGGAATTCGACGAGTTCTGCCAGGCCTATGGAATGGAACTGGGCCGGAAGCTGCTGGACAAGATTACGGAAAAACTCCGAAACCTGGGGCTCAAGGCCATTTCCCTGTCCCGGATCGGCAGCTGCTGCTTCCTGGCCTTTACCAAAGCCTCATCCTGAAGGAGCTGGACGGGCAGATCCAGCTCCTGGCCCGGCGCATCCACGCCATTACCCAGGTGGAAGGCTACCCCTGCACCCTGTATCTCCAGTATGCCCTGGCCCGGGGATCCGAGTGCCAGAACCTGGACAACCTGCTTTCCCTTTTGACGGAGCGGCTGAAGGAGGCCCGGGAAGAACGGTATAGGGAATCCATTTTCATCGGGGACCGGATCGTCTTCGACCGGGAAAAATTCGACAACATGGATGAACTGGTAATGATCAGTGATCCGGAGACCCATGAAATGGTCTACATGAACAAAGTGGCCCAGCAGGCTACCACCTGAAGGTCCCCAGGACTATGAAGGCCGGTCCTGCCATGAGGTGCTGGAAGCCAGAAAACCCCCTGTGCGGACTGCCCTGTCCCCATTCTCCGCCAGGACAAATTCCATGTGGGGACCACCACAGCCTGAAAGCCGGCCTGGATCTGCTGATCCGGGATACCCTGGTGCCTGGCGGGGCCGGGCCCTCCATTTTGCCATGGCCCTGAACCTGAACCAGTATGTGGATATGGACATTGCCCGGAACGAGCTGATTTTCCGGGAGGCCGCCGCCAATGACGTAATCGCCCTGGGACTCCGGAAGAAGATCCCAACCAGGCATCCGGAAGATGATGGCCCAGATCGGCAGAACATGAAAGCGGACCGGTTCTACATTTTCGAAGAGAATCCTAACGGCACCATCAGTGCCACCTACGAATGGTACCGGGAAGGGCTGGCCCCCCACCTGGATCAGCTCCAGAACCTGCCCAAAAAGGTTGCACAACCGTTGTATGACACCTTTGACAAGGAACAAATTGCCCTGGTCCCGGATATGCAGGCCCTGCTGGACCGTTATCACGGGTTCCATCCCCATATTCCGGACCTCCACAGTGTGGTGTCCGGCCACCTGACCCAGGGCGGCCGGTCCCTGGGCTTTACGGAAGTGGTCAATCCCTCTGCGGATACCTTCCATTCCACCAGCCTGCTGCTGGCCACCCTGACCCGTTTCTTCGCCATCCTGCTCCGGAACCGGAACAGCCGGCGGATCCTGGAACACAACAGCCGGACCGACCCCCTTACCGGTGCCGGGAACCGGTATGCCTTCCACGCCGCCATTGCCGCCCTGCCTGAGGGGGTGAATCTGCCTTTGTCTTCGGGGACATCAACGGCCTGAAGAGGGTGAACGATACCCGGGGCCACGAAGCGGGGGATCAGCTGATCTGCACCGCAGCCGAGGTCATGGGGCAGCTGAAGGGCTCCGGGAAGGTGTTCCGGATGGGAGGCGATGAATTCCTCCTGCTGAAGGAAATCGCCTCTCCAGAGGACGCTGAAGCCCTCACAAAGGCCCTGAAGGACCGGTACAAAGCCCTGGGAGTCAGCATGGCTCTGGGCACCGTCACCTGCCGGACCCCCCTGGCCAATGTGGACCAGATCATCACCCAGGTGGACCGGAAGATGTATCAGACAAAGGGTCATGTACGGAAGAAGGAGTACGGACAAGTAAAAAAAGGAGCTGTGAAGAAATGAATCCTCATTTCTTCACAGCCCCTGTCACTAGTCTCTAGTCACTAGTCTCTAGCTGATGGAAGCCAGCTGTCGCTGGCAAATATAGGAGTTGTGAATTATTTTTTCACAGCTCCTTTTTTGTTATAATGGACCCATGAAAGGACTGATACTCATGAAATGGCTCATTGCTTCTGATATCCATGGGTCCGCCTTGTTCACCCGGCAGCTGCTGGAACGGTTCCGTGCCGAAGGGGCCGACCGACTGCTTCTTTTGGGCGACCTGCTGTACCACGGGCCCCGGAACGACCTGCCCGAAGGCTATGCCCCCAAAGAGGTCATCCGGCTGCTGAACAGCGTCAAGGACCGGATTTTCTGCGTCCGGGGCAACTGCGAAGCCGAGGTGGACCAGATGGTCCTGGAATTCCCCGTGCTGGCCGAATACGCCCTGCTGGAATGGAACCATCACCTGATTTTTGTGACCCACGGCCACCTCTACAACACCCAGAACCCGCCGCCCCTCCAGCCCGGAGACATCCTGCTCCACGGCCATACCCACATCCCCGCTGACGAACCCTGGGGCCGGGACAACCGGTACTGGAACCCGGCTCCGTATCCCTGCCCAAAGCCGGCAGCGCCCACGGATATATGGTGCTGGAAAAGGACCGGCCCCTCTGGAAAGCACTGGAATAGGAGGACCACCACCATGCTTCTTTCCCGAAAAGTTTCTCTTTCCCTTTTCCTGGCCATCCTGGCCCTGGCTCCCCTGGGTTTCCGGCCCCTTCCTGCCCTGGCGGCGGAGGCCGGTCTCTCCCATGCCCAAAAGGCCGCGCCCCATCCCCAAAAAGCCCCGGCGCTCCTGGGCCGCCCCCACGGCAAAATCTCCCCGGTCATCGACGCCCACAGCGCCGTGGCCAACACGGATCTGATGCCGGTGGCGGCCGGCGTCACGGTGATCACCCGGCAGGAAATCGCCGCCAACCACTATGACAGCGTGGCCGAAGCCCTGACCTATGCACCGGGAATCACCGTCACCGGCGGGGTGGTGAACACCTCCCAGCGGATCGTCCGGATCGACGGGGACGAGCGGGTGGCGGTATTCATCGACGGCCACCGGAGGAACCTGGAAAGCGGCCTGACCAACGGCCGCAGCACCTACGACCTGGACATGGCCGTGCCCCCTTCCGCCATTGAACGGATCGAAGTGATCCGCGGGATGGCGGACGGCGGCTATCTGAACTATGATACCCCCGGCGGGCCATCAACATCGTCACCCGGAAGGCCGGGACCATCAGGTCCGGCTGGAAGGAGCCCGGGGTCCCTATGACGGCTGGCGCTGGAGCGCCCATCTGGAAGGCAGCGTCGAAGGCTGGAGCTGGCTGGCACCGGAGGCCGTTCCAACCTGGATGCCTCCACTACCGGGACGCTTCCGGCAGCCGGCACACCATGCCCGATTCCGCCCGGAACCGGCGGGAAATGTTCTACCGATTCGACCGGCAGTTCACCGATTCCACCTCCCTGACCCTCTCCTACGCCCATTTCAGCAACAGCCGGGGGCTCTGGCTGGGCCGTTCCTACTGGGACAGCCACCGGGAGGACTATGAGGCGGAAAAGCTGGCCAACAACGTGAACCTGACCTACAACTACAAGGAAGACGCCCCGGTGCCGGCCTGGATTTCCTTCTCCCACAACTACAACCAGGCGGATTCCTACTATCCTGCCGGGACGGAGGAACAGGACCGGCTCCCCAGCTACAGCCGGTGGAAAGCCCGGACCAACAGTCTGGACTGGCGGGACGGGTGGAAAGTGGGCCGGAATCTGACGGTTTCCGCTGGGGCCTCCTGGCAGCACACCTCCCTGGATACGGAGCAGAACCTGCTGGATGCACACAACTTTGCCAAGGACTACAACAAGGCATCAGCAACCTGTCCGCCTTTGTGACCACCAAGACCCGGTACGGCAAACTGTCCCTCCAGAGCACCTCCCTGTTCAACCACAACACCCGGTTCGACAATGAATACGTATATGGGAATTCCCTGGAATACCATCCGATGACCGGCTGACCCTCTACGGATCCCTCCAGCGGATCTATTCCGTCCCCACCTGGATGAGCTGTATTACAACAATGCCAACCGGGATTCCAACGGTGCCTGGAAGATTCGGGGCAATGAGCATCTCCAGCCGGAAACGGGCCTCAAATGGAACGGGGGCATCCGATACCGGCTCAATGATCACAGCACCCTGGACGCCAATGCCTTTGTGTCCCACATCAACAATCCCATTGTCTGGTACAAGGAGGCCGGAGCCTGGACTCCGAAGAATCTGGAAAGCCAGAACAAATCGGGCTCCAGCTCACCTGGGAAGACCGGTTCAGTCCCCGGTACGGCTCACTGCTTCCTATGCCTGGACCCGGACGGACACCACCTGCGGCGGGGGCATCGATCCCCGGTACACCGATGAGGTGGCTCCCCATGCCTTCAAGACGGCCCTGACCTACCAGGACAGCCGCTGGACCAACAGCCTGCTGTTCCAGGCCGGCCTGGGCCGGGACAAGATGGTACACCGGCAATGCCTATACCCTGGACGCCAATTTCAACTACCGGTTCAACAGCCGCTGGAGCGCCTGGCTGAAGCTCCGGAACCTGCTGGACGAAGTTACGAAGACGTGGGCTCCCGGCCCTGGGAGACTGTCCCGCCTACGGCCGCACGGCCTGATGGGAGTGACGTATACGTTGTAAAAAAGGGGGATGAATTTTTTCACACCCCCTTTTTTCACTTCCTCCCCATCTCCTTCAGATTCTTGAAAAACCGGTCGATGATCCGGTTGTAGACTCCAAGGGGATCGTTTTCGCTGTTCCGGACCCGGGCGTCTTCGCTGGAAGCCACCAGCTTCCCGGTTTGGTGTCGAACCACAGGAACCGGACAGTGACGCTGGCATAGGCACATAGTAGTCCGGGATATACTCCGGATAGGTAATGGTCCGGTAAAAGGTGTGCCAGTTGCCCTTGTCATCCCGGTAGCTGTCGTCGATTTCCCGGGTCTTCCACTCTGTGTGGGCGGGCACCAGATAGGAATCCACCTGGCATTTGTCCAGCAGGGCCAGGATATACAGCTGGGCCCCGGCATCCAGGGCCTGCTGGGGGATGGTCACTGCCTTCCGCTCTCCGCTTTCCGCCGGCTGGACCGACTTCTCTGTTTCCTGTTCCCCGGCTTTTTCTCCTGTCCCCGGAGCAGGCAGGGAGGCTTTTGTTTTCCCTTCCCCCGGCAGCAGGGCCCGGAACTGGGCCGCCGATTCCATCACCACTTTGGGAGATTTCACTTTCCCCGCCTTTTTCCGGTATTCCTGGAGCATTTTCTGGGCCTTGGTCCCGCTTTCCAGCCCATACCCGCTCAGATCCATCTCCGACAGATACACCGTCTTCACCTGGCTGAAATCATACTCCGTATCCTGCCAGCTGGTGTATTCCGCCAGCGCCCCGGAAGCCCCGGCCACCGTCAGGAATCCCGCCAGCAGCACCGTGCGGATGCCTTGCAGCAGTTTCATGGTGTCTCACCCTTTCTGTTTTTTCTGATTTCTTTGTATTCTGCCATCTCCACATGAATCTCCCATGAAGCAGCAGCCTTCATCGTCAGTATACCATAAAAAAGAACCCGTCCCAAAGGGCGGGTTCTCTCCACAGGCCCGAGACGCGAGACTCGAAACCCGAAACCGGGGGGTTGCCGCAGCAACACCCTTCTTGCAGAACTCAGATCAGTTCCAGGATAGCCATTTCAGCTGCATCGCCGCGGCGGGGAGCCGTTTTGTAAATACGGGTATAACCGCCGTTGCGGTCAGCGTATTTGGGGGCGATTACATCAAACAGCTTCTTGGTGGCATCTTCATCCACGAGGAATGCCAGAACCTGACGACGGGCGCTCAGATCACCTTTTTTGGCCAGGGTGATCATCTTATCAGCCAGACCGCTGATTTCTTTGGCCTTCGTTTCGGTGGTTTCAATTCTCTCGTTTTTGAAGAAGGCGGTCAAGACGCTGCGGAACATAGCTTTCCGGTTGCTGGTGTTCCGGTTGAATTTTCTGTAGGACATCTTTCGTCTTCCTCCTATTCTTCGTCAGCATTGCGCAGGTGCAATCCCAACTCCTCGATTTTGTTCTTGACTTCTTCCAAGGATTTGCTGCCCAGGTTCCGGACGCAAATCAGCTCGTCTTCCGTCTTGTTGATGATATCTTCTACCGTGTTGATGCCGGCCCGTCTCAAGCAGTTGTTGGAACGGACAGTCAGATCCAGATCATCGATGGACATCTGCAGCACAGAAGACTTGCTGCCTTCGTCGCTGGTCTTGGTACCATCTTCGTCCCCCTGGATGCGGGGCACGTTGGTGGTCTTGAACAGAGCCAGATACTTGATCAGGATTTCAGCTGCAGAAGTCACAGCTTCATCCGGCCCCAGGCTCCCGTCGGTCCACACTTCAAGGGTCAGCCGGTCATAGTTGGTCACGTTGCCCACCCGGGTATCGGTAACACCGAATTTCACACGGGTAATGGGAGAATAGATGGAATCCACAGGGATGAAGCCGATGGCTGATCCTTGGATTTGTTCTTCTCCGCCTGCACGTAGCCGCGGCCCACGTCAACGTAGATTTCCATGTTCAGGGCGCCGTTCTTGTCCAGGGTTGCAATGTGCAGCTCAGGGTTCAGAACTTCCGTATCCTGATCGGTGATCACGTCAGCGCCGGTCACTTCGCCTTCGCCGGCCTTCTTGATGTAGAACGTCTTGGGCTCAAAGGAGGCCTGGTCATCCAGACCCACTTTGAAGCACAGGGCTTTAATGTTTAATACGATATCCGCAACGTCTTCTCTGACTCCCTCAATGGTAGAGAACTCATGGAGAACTCCATCGATTTTGATGCCCGTCACAGCCATGCCGGACAAGGAAGAAAGCAGTACACGACGCAGACTGTTACCTAAAGTAATACCGTATCCACGTTCCAAAGGTTCCCAGACGAACTTGCCATAACGTCCGTCAGGAGAAATTTCGTCGACAACCAGGCTAGGTTTTTCGATTTCCTTCATGCGGAAGCCTCCTTTCGCGCATTACCACAATACGCGGTATAAGTAAGTGGAGAACAGTATCGGATTACTTGGAGTACAATTCGACGATCATCTGTTCTTCAACAGGAACGTCGATGTCTTCCCGAACCGGCAGACGGTCAACCTTTCCGCAGAGGTTCTGAGCGTCCACAGAGATCCAGGCAGGAACGGAGGTCTTGCCCAGGACTTCAGCCATGCCCTTGAAGTAGGCAGAGCTGCGGCTGTTTTCCATTACGGAGACTACATCCCCGGCTTTTACCAGAGCAGAGGGGATGTCCAGGCGCTTGCCGTTGACGGCAATGTGGCCGTGGGTCACCAGCTGGCGAGCCTGACGGCGGGTGTGGGCCAGGCCCATGCGATACACCACGTTGTCCAGTCTGCGTTCCAGCAGGATCAGCAGGTTGGCACCAGCGATGCCTTCCATTTTCTTGGCTTTTTCGTAGTAGCCGCGGAACTGTTTTTCCAGAACGCCATAGATGAACTTGGCTTTCTGTTTTTCAGCCAGCTGCATACCATATTCGCTCTTCTTTTTGAACTGGCGTTTCGGCTGACGGTTGGATTCTTTCATAACCACGAATGACCGGAGACATGCCCAGAGATCTGCATCTTTTCAGAACAGGAGTCTTATCAATAGCCATCTAGTCTTTCACCTCCAATTATACTCTTCTGCGTTTCGGCGGACGGCAGCCATTGTGAGGAATCGGAGTCACATCTTTGATGGATTCCACTTCCAGGCCTGCAGCCTGCAGAGCGCGGATGGCAGCTTCACGGCCAGCGCCGGGTCCCTTTACGAATACTTCGATCCGTTTCAGGCCATGTTCCATAGCGGCTTTGGCAGCGGTTTCAGCAGCCATCTGAGCTGCGAAAGGAGTGCTTTTCCGGGAACCGCGGAAGCCTGACCGCCGGCAGAAGCCCAGCTCAGGACAGCCCCGTTCAGGTCGGAAATCGTTACGATCGTGTTATTAAAGGTGGAGCGGATATGTGCTACACCAGCTTCAATGTTCTTGCTTACTTTCCGTTTGTTACGGACAACTTTTTTACCAGCCACTCGTCTAATCCCTCCTTAGACAAACTTACTTCTTAGCACCGGCCACTTTTTTCGGGCCTTTACGGGTACGAGCATTGTTTTTGGTGTTCTGACCGCGCACAGGCAGGCCTGCACGATGTCTGCGGCCGCGGTAGCAGCCGATTTCCACCAGGCGTTTGATGTTCAGGGATTCTTCACGGCGAAGGTCCCCTTCCACTTTATATTCATGATCCAGGATTTCACGCAGCTTGGCAATTTCCGCTTCCGTCAGATCCCGGACACGGGTGTCCGGATTGATCCCGGTCTTGGCCAGGATTTCCCGGGACAGGGTCAGACCGATCCCGTAAATGTACGGCAGGGCATATTCGATACGTTTATCTCTAGCAAATCTACACCGGCGATACGAGCCATTCAAAGCACCTCCTTATCCTTGTCTCTGTTTATGTTTCGGGTTTTCGCAAATGACCATAACGCGGCCTTTGCGTTTGATAATCTTGCATTTTTCGCAAATGCGTTTTACAGACGGTCTTACTTTCATGTTGCTTGAACCTCCTCTTGCCAATCCTCTTATTTGAACCGATAAGTAATCCGGCCCCGGTTCAGGTCATAGGGCGTCAGCTCTACGGTAACCTTGTCCCCTGGGAGGATCTTAATAAAGTTCATACGTATTTTTCCGGAATATGTGCCAGGATTTCATGATCGTTTTCCAGTTTTACCCGGAACATCGCATTGGGTAAAGATTCCAAGACAGTACCTTCTACTTCGATCGCATCTTGTTTTGACACGCTAATGCCTCCTTACCCTTTTACCGCAGCGACCACATCAGCATACACCTTGTCGATGGGCTGAGTGCCGTCAATTTCCCTGTACACGCCTTCCGCCTTGTAATACGCAATGAGAGGAGCAGTTTGGCTATGGTACGCTTCCAAACGTTTTTTTACAGTGGTTTCTTTGTCATCATCCCGCTGGTAAAGTTCCCCACCGCATTTGTCGCATACATTTTCCTGTTTGGGAGGATTGTATACCACATGATAGGTCGCACCGCAGTTCTTGCAGATCCGCCGGCCGGTGACCCGGGCCACCAGGTCTTCATCAGGCACGCTGATGTTGACGGCAGCGGTCAGGGTGATCCCGAGATTCTTCAGGATTTCGTCCAGAGCTTCTGCCTGTTCTTTGGTACGGGGAAAACCGTCCAGGATGAATCCTTTGGCACAATCCGGCTGGCTCAGCCGTTCTCTCACAATGCCGATCGTGACACTGTCAGGAACCAAACCGCCGGCGTCCATATATTTCTTGGCTTCTTTCCCCAGTTCCGTCCCATTTTTCACAGCCGCACGGAACATATCTCCCGTGGAAATATGGGGAATGGGGAAATCGGCAACTAATTTTTCCGCTTGGGTCCCCTTGCCTGCGCCAGGAGGTCCCATTAAAAGAATATGCATGTTCTCTCTCCTTATTTCATGAAACCCTGGTAGTGCCGCATGAGGGTCATGGACTCTACCTGTTTCATCGTGTCAAGCGCTACGCCAACCACGATCAACAAAGCCGTTCCGCCGAAGTATACTCCGGAAATTCCTGTGAGCCAGACGATCATGTTGGGCATAATAGCAATGAACGCCAGAAAAACAGCACCCGCCAGGGTGATCCGGTTCATCACCTTGTCCAGATAGTCCGTGGTGGGTTTGCCAGGCCGCAGCCCGGGGATGAAGCCCCCATATTTCTTGATGTTGTCGGACATATCCGGAATGTTCAGGCTTACTGCCGTATAGAAGTAAGTGAAGAACAGGATGAGCAGGATGTACAGCGAGGTCTGCAACGGTGTGCCCCATGCTAAATAGCCGGCCACTTTCTGGATCCAGGGGATCTTGATGAACTGCGCAATGGTCACAGGAAACATCAATACGGAAGAAGCGAAGATGATGGGCATCACACCAGCCTGATTCACCTTTAAGGGAATATAGGTGGTGTGCCCGCCGTACATCTTCCGACCTACGATCCGCTTTGCGTACTGGACGGGGACTTTCCGGTAGGCCACCGTAATGGCCACCACGAACATCACCATCAGTACAGCCAGCACAGCGAAGATCAATACGTTGAAGACGTTGATAGTTCCTGCCTGCAGGTACCGGCCGATCACAGCCAGCCCGTTGGGCAGTCGGGAAATGATCCCAGCAAAGATGATCAGAGAAATCCCGTTCCCGATCCCTTTGGCCGTAATCTGTTCCCCAATCCACATCAGCAGCAGAGAGCCTGCGGTAAGGGTGATGACAATCATGGCAAAGGAGAAGAAGTCAGGATTGTTGACTGCTGCCCGCAAGCCATATGCCATCCGATTGCCTGAATGGCGCCCAGGCCCACCGCTGCGTAGCGGTTGATTTTATTGATTTTTTTTGCTCCTTCCGCTCCCTCTTTGGACCATTCTTCCAAAGTCGGGATCACCACTGTCAGCAGCTGCGTAATGATTGACGCATTGATGTAAGGAGTAATGCTCATGGCAAATATGGAGAATTTGCTGAGAGCACCGCCGGAGAACAGATCCAGAAGACCGAACAGATTCCCACTGGTGAAAAGCCGTTCGATCATGGCTGCGTTAACCCCCGGAACGGAATTTGCGTACCAGCCCTGAATACTATGAACATCGCAAGGGTAAAGAATACTTTCTTTCGGAGTTCCGTAGCCTTTAACAGGTTATCAAGGCTGATGCCAATTAGATCACCTCTACCTTACCGCCGGCAGCTTCGATCTTGGATTGAGCAGTTTTGCTGAAGCCCATGGCTTTTACCGTGACCTTTTTGGTCAGTTCGCCATTGCCCAGGACACGAATGCCGTCACGGATGTTTTTCACCAGACCGGCTTCGATCAGGCCACAGGATCGATTACAGCACCGTCGTCAAAGCAGTTGAATACTTCCACGTTGATTTCAGTGTAATGTTTGCCGAATTTATTGTAGAAACCGCGTTTCGGCAGACGCAGGTACAACGGCTTTTGGCCACCTTCAAATCCAGGACGTTTCACCCCGCCGCTACGGGATTTCTGACCTTTTTGGCCTTTGCCGGATGTTTTGCCCAGGCCGGAACCAAGACCGCGGCCTACACGGACGCGAGCTTTTTTGGAGCCGGCAGCGGGAGCCAATTCATGCAAATACATTTGCAGACCTCCTTATTACGCCTTGACTTCTTCTACTTTGACCATATGTTCCACTTTGTGGATCATACCGCGCAGAGCAGGGCAGTCTTCTTTCACAACGCTGGTACGGATCTTGGTCAGACCCAGAGCCTTGACAGTAGCGCGTTGGTCTTTGGGATACCCGATTAAGCTACGGGTCAGCGTGATTTTTACCTGTGCCATCATGCTACCTCCTTAGCCCAACAGTTCTTCAACAGTTTTGCCGCGCAGAGCAGCAACGTCTTTGGCATTCTTCAGGGATTTCAGCCCTTCCAGGGTAGCCCGGACCACATTGTTGGGGTTGGAAGTCCCCTGGGATTTGGTCAGGATGTCCCGAACGCCAGCCAGTTCCAAGACCGCACGGACAGGACCGCCGGCGATAACCCCGGTACCTTCCATAGCCGGTTTCAGCAGAACACGGCCTGCACCGAACACACCGATTACTTCGTGAGGAATGGTGGTGCCCTTCAAGGGAACGGTGATCAGGTTCTTTTTGGCATCATCCACACCTTTGCGGATGGCTTCGGGAACTTCGGCAGCTTTGCCCAGGCCCATGCCAACCTTGCCGTTTTCATCACCAACAACAACCAAAGCAGAGAAGGAGAAACGACGTCCGCCTTTTACGACCTTAGCTACGCGGTTGATGAAGACTACTCTTTCTTTGAAGCCATCATCTTGTTTTTCGTAATTAGCCACTCTTATGTCCTCCCTCTGTTAAAATTCCAGACCAGCTTCACGGGCTGCTTCAGCCAGAGCTGCCACACGGCCGTGATACAGGTAGCCGCCACGGTCGAATACAACCGTCTTGATGCCCTTTTCCAGAGCCTTTTTGGCGATTTCGGTGCCCACAGCTTTGGCAGCTTCGATGTTGCGCCGTAGTTGGCTTTGTTGGCCTTTTCCACGGTGCTGGCGGATACCAGAGTTTCACCAGTTTCATCGTTGATAATCTGAGCGTAGATGTTGCTCAGGCTGCGATATACATTGAAACGGGGTTTTTCAGCCGTTCCCACAATATTTCTGCGCATACGCAGGTGACGTTTCTGACGTGCTGCGTTTTTATCTTTCTTGTTCAGCAAGAGATTCACTCCTTCCTATTAGAAATTATTTCTTGCCTTTGGCGCCGGCTTTACCAACCTTGCGGATGATATGTTCGCCTACATAGCGGATCCCTTTGCCTTTGTAGGGTTCGGGAGCCCGCAGGCTGCGGATTTCAGCAGCAACAGCACCAACTTTTTCCTTGTCGATACCGGAAACGATGATTTCCGTGGAGTTCGGGCAGTCGAAGGAAATGCCTTCGGGAGGATCCATCACGCAGGGATGGGAGAAGCCCAGGGTGAAGCTCAGCTTGCCTTCTTGGCTACACGGTACCCAACGCCCTGGATTTCCAGGTGTTTGGAATACCCTTCCGTAACACCGATGATCATGTTGTTGATCAGGGTACGGGACAGGCCGTGGAGGCTGCGGTGCACCTTGTCGTCGGAAGGACGGGTCACGGTGATCACCCCATCATTCAGGGCCACGGTCAGTTCTTTGCTGATTTGACGGCTCAGTTCGCCTTTCGGTCCCTTAACGGAGACCAGGTTATCTTCCACCGTTACCGTAACTTTATCAGGGACGGTAATCGGAGCTTTTCCAATTCTTGACACTTATAAGCACCTCCGGTCTAGGGAATATCTTACCAAACGTAAGCCACTACTTCGCCGCCCAATCCAGCTTTCCGGGCAGCCTTGTCGGTCATCATGCCCTTGGAAGTGGAGATTACGGCGATGCCCAGGCCGCCCAGTACGCGAGGCAGCTGGTCTTTCTGGGTGTAGACTCTCAAACCGGGTTTGGAGATACGCTTAATGCCAGAAATAACTTTTTCCTTGTTGGGACCGTATTTCAGCTGTACACGGATCACATTCTGGTGTTCACCGGCTACGACTTCGAAATCTTTAATGAATCCTTCGCTCTTCAAAATCTCTGCAATGGCAGTTTTGATTTTGGAGCAGGGGATTTCAACTTTATCGTGATGAACCGAATTGGCATTACGGATTCTCGTAAGCATATCGGCAATCGGATCAGTCATGGTCATTTATAAAAGCCCTCCTTCCTTTTTCCGCTCTTACCAGCTTGCTTTCGTTACGCCGGGAATAGCGCCTTCGTAAGCATACTTCCGGAAGCAGATACGGCAAATGCCGAATTTGCGCATGTAAGCATGCGGTCTGCCACAGATTTTGCAGCGATTATATTTGCGGACCTTGAACTTCGGTTCCGCTTTCCATTTTTCAATCAATGCGGTCTTTGCCACGGTTTTCCCTCCTTATGCCCCAAACGGCATACCCAGAAGCTTCAGCAGTTCTCTGCCTTCTTCGTCGGTTTTCGCAGTCGTTACGATGATAACATCCATGCCGCGGACTTTGTCGACTTTATCGTAGTCGATTTCAGGGAAAATCAGCTGTTCTTTCAGGCCGATGGAGTAGTTGCCACGGCCGTCGAAGGACTTGGGGTTGACCCCTCTGAAGTCACGTACCCGGGGCAGGGCAATGTTCATGAATTTATCCAGGAATTCGTACATCCGGTTGCCCCGCAGGGTAACTTTCACGCCGATGGGCATGCCTTCACGGAGTTTGAATGCAGCGATGGATTTCTTTGCTTTGGTGATGATGGGTTTCTGACCGGCGATCATGGTCATGTCAGCCACAGCAGATTCAATGGCTTTGCTGTTGGTCACTGCTTCACCGCAGCCAATATTCAAAACAACTTTTTCCAGTTTCGGAATTTCGTTGACGTTCTTGTAATTGAATTTTTCCATTAAGCCTTTCACAGCTTCGGAATTGTATTTGTCTTGCAGTCTCGTTGCCATCTGTTTTCCTCCTTTCCCGAAGATTATTTGTCGATGACTTCCCCGCATTTTTTGCAGGCTCTGACAAAACCGTTGCCAGCGGCCACTTTCTTAATACGGGTCGGTTTCTTGCAGGACGGGCATACCAGCATTACGTTGGAAACGCTGATGGGAGCTTCCTTGGTAATGATCCCACCCTGAGGGTTGCTCTGGGAAGGTTTCGTGTGCCGTTTCACCTGGTTCACGCCTTCCACAGTCACCTTGGATTTCTTCGGGAAAGCAGCGGTCACTTTGCCTTCCTTGCCTTTATCTTTACCGGCCAATACCACAACGGTATCGCCTTTTTTTACGTGCAATTTTACGGCTTCAGCCATTTCTGCAACACCTCCTTGTTCTTAGAGCACTTCCGGTGCCAGGGAAATGATCTTCATGAAGTCTTTATCACGGAGTTCCCGGGCAACAGGCCCAAAAATACGAGTGCCCTGAGGGGTCTTATCGTCTTTGATCAGAACCGCAGCGTTTTCGTCGAAACGGATGTAAGAACCATCCGGACGGCGGGTGCCTTTTACGGAGCGCACCACAACGGCCTTCACTACGTCACCTTTTTGGACAACGCCACCGGGTGTAGCATCTTTGACAGAAGCCACGATGATGTCACCGATGTTGGCGTATCTCCGATAGGAACCGCCCAGCACACGGATGCACATAATCTTTTTGGCGCCGGTATTGTCCCCAACATTCAGCACAGTCTGCTGTTGAATCATGGTTTACCTCCCTTGCCAAGCTATGCTCAGCAGTCTATCTTATTTTGCCCGTTCTACGATTTCAACTACGCGCCAGCATTTATCCTTGGACAGGGGCCGGGTCTGGGCGATCTTTACGATATCGCCAGTATGAGCGTCGTTGTTTTCGTCATGAGCCTTCAGTTTAATGGTATGCATTACGCCTTTTTTGTAAAGAGGGTGTTGAACCAGACGTTCAATAGCGACCACAACGGTTTTCTGCATTTTGTCGCTTACGACTTACCAGTACGCGTAACACGCAAGTTTCTCTCTTCAGCCACGGAATGTATCCTCCTTCGCTTAGGGTATAACCCGGATTAAGCGTTCACTTCGCGTTCCCGCTGGATCGTTTTGATCTGGCAATGGATTTCTTGACTTCTCTGATTTTCATCGGATTGTCCAGTTGTCCGGTTGCCATTTGAAAACGCAAATTAAAAAGTTCATCTTTTAAGCCTGCCAGCTTCGTTTCCAGCTCTTCAACAGACATTTCTCTGATTTCGTTAGTTTTCATTAAGCTTCACCACCTACTCCATTTTCACGCGCGGTGACTTCGGCATCCAGCTGTTCCTTCGTTACGAAGCGGGTCTTGATCGGCAGCTTGTTGCCGGCCAGACGCATGGCTTCCTTGGCGATTTCTTCAGTAACGCCTGCCATTTCGAACAGAACACGGCCGGGTTTAACCACGGCAACCCAGTATTCGGGAGAACCTTTACCACTACCCATACGGCTGCCAGCAGCTTTGGCAGTTACAGGTTTGTCAGGGAAAATCTGGATCCATACCTGACCGCCACGTTTGATGTAACGGGTCATGGCGATACGGGCAGCTTCAATCTGCCGGTTGGTGATCCAGGACGGTTCCAGAGCCACCAGGCCGAACTGGCCATGAGCCACTCTGTTGCCCCGCATTGCACGGCCTTTCATACGGCTCTATGCTGTTTACGATGCTGTACTCTCTTCGGTAATAACATTATTTCGCCCCTCCTTCTTGCGCTTCAGGAGCTTCCTTCTTCACAGCCTTGGTCGGCAGGACTTCGCCTTTGTAGATCCATACCTTGATGCCGATACGGCCATAAGTGGTATGAGCTTCAGCGGTTCCATAGTCGATGTTGGCCCGCAGGGTGTGCAGAGGAATGCTGCCATCACGATAGCTTTCGGTACGGGCGATTTCAGCTCCGCCCAGACGGCCGGCACACTGGATCTTGATCCTTTGGCGCCCAGACGCATGGTACGGCCCACGCACTGTTTCATGGCACGGCGGAAAGCGATCCGGCGTTCCAGCTGGGAAGCCACGTTTTCAGCAACCAGGGTGGCATCCATATCGGGTTGTTTTACCTCGATGATGTTGATGTCCAGTTTGCTGTCGGTCATTTTGGCCAGGTCTTTTTTCAGCAGTTCGATGTTGCTGCCCTGACGGCCGATCACGATACCAGGTTTTGCGGTGTAGATGCTGATGCGCATCTTCTGTTCCGTTCTTTCGATGGTAACCCGAGAGATACCAGCCTGGAATTGTTTATCTTTAATGAAATCACGAATCTTGATGTCTTCCAACAGATTCTTTTGATAGTCTTTGTCGGCGAACCATTTGGAATCCCAATCAGCGATTACGCCCACTCTGAAACCATGTGGATTAACTTTTTGACCCACTATTCATTCCCTCCTTTTGTCAGGATGATTATTTTTCGGAAACAGCCACAGTGACATGGCTGGAACGTTTCAGGATCTTGAAGGCCTGTCCACGGGACCGCGGATGGATTCTCTTCATGGTGGGACCCTGGTCAACGAAAGCGTTGGAAACGACCAGTTTGTCAACGTTCATGTCAAAATTGTGTTCAGCGTTCGCAACAGCGGAGCGAAGAACTTTTTCAATAACCTCAGAACCAACTTTCGGGGTGAACTTGAGGATTGCAAAGCTTCGTTCACAGACTTGCCCCGGATCAGGTTGATCACGATGCGCAGTTTGCGAGGTGCGATACGGATGTATTTGGCAACAGCTTTAGCTTCTTGCATCTATTTATATCCTCCTTCCCTGATTATTTCACGGCAGCAGCTTTATCGCCATGGCCCTTGAACAGACGGGTGGGAGCGAATTCGCCTAATTTATGGCCGATCCGATACTCTTGTGATATACACAGGCACATGTTTCGCGGC